>Ga0308163_10000249_pt1 | contig 134417 bp, 116 predicted proteins | sample PhyTR1_FD_201037 | JGI IMG/M metagenome (GOLD analysis project Ga0308163, IMG submission 201037) | Phyllosphere microbial communities from UC Gill Tract Community Farm, Albany, California, United States - DLSLT.R1 | ecosystem: Host-associated > Plants > Phyllosphere > Unclassified | place...
TCGGCTTACTGTATGCGAACCTTTTCTTAAATCTGTACTCATAATCTAAAGGTAAAGATTTTTTCGCATTACTAAAGTACTGCAATAAATTGCAGGGTTTTAAACCCCGATCTGAGACCAATAAATTACCCAAAGCACGGCCATTAAGCCGTGCTTTTTTTATACAACCTGTAAAACGATTCCAACAACGGCTTTATACAAATAAAAGTAAGGTGTATTCAAGTAGGAATATGCTTCTGATGCGCTAGGAAATTTGGCGAACCAACCAGTATCCATATCTATAACAACTTGACCTTTTACAAATATTAATTTGCCGAATAAAGATATTTTACCCCCTATTAATCTTATAGGTTTGCTGAACGCATAGTGATCATGAAAACTGGTAAAAAACATTGCCAAACGATTATTTTTTGCAATTAAAGAAAAAAGTGCAATCCAAAGAGAAATGTGTCCATTGATGTGCTTCGGGATTTGGAGAATCTTTGCACTATCAAATAATAAACACTAATTAATTATGAAAATGAATATAGGAATATCGGAAGACAACCTCCAAAATGTGGTTTTGGAATTATCAAAAATACTTGCCGACCAATATGTACTTCACACAAAAACAAAACAAGCACACTGGAACATCGAAGGAAATGATTTCTACGATAAGCACAAACTATTTGACGAGCAGGCGAATCAAATAGCCGAAACAATTGATAGTGTTGCAGAACGTATCCGCACTTTGGGGCATTTGGTGCCCACGACTTTAAAAGCGTTTTTGGAACTGAGCCATTTGACTGAAAACGTTCCCACTGAAAATAACAGCCAAAGTTTTATAAAGGAACTGCTTTCGGCACATGAAACTATAATCAATCATTTGAGAGAAAACATCAATCTTTTTGCCAATGATTATGAGGATTTAGGAACTAGCGATTTCATCACCGGATTGATGCAGGAACACGAAAAGACAGCTTGGTTTTTAAGAGCACATTTAAAAAAATAACAACAAAAGAAATTAATTAACATTAAAAAATAAACAGATGAAAAGGCACAAATTTTTTTTATTAGGAGCTGTTGCTTTCGCAGGCCTGACTGCATTTTTAACTCCAGAAACAGCTTTTGCACAGCAGTCAGGAATTAGCCGCACCAATCTGCAAAGACATGACATTTCGGTTTCGGGATATGAAACTATTCAGGCTCGGATAGATTTTGAAGCACATTCTGCTTTTGGAATGCATAATCATCCGGGTGAGGAACTGATTTATGTGCTGGAAGGCACATTTGAATATCAGATTGAAGGAGAAAAACCCATTATTCTTAAAGCTGGCGACGTACTTTTTGTTCCCGCAGGAAAGAATCACTCCGCAAAAAATGTAGGTCATGTTAAAGCTTCCGAGCTTGCTACTTACATTGTGGAGAAGAACAAGCCTCTTCTTGTGTTGAAAAATAATTAATTACCGATACAATAGAAAACCCTTTTGTCCCGGTATTCGGCAGACAAGTTAAAACAGTCAGCGGGCTCATCTTGTAAAAAAAACAAATGGCATGCTTCAAAAAAATAATAAAATTTAAGACAAGGGAAAAAAGTGCAGTTCAAAGAGAAAACCATCCATTGATGGGCGCCCAGATTTATCCCAACTTTGCCTTATCAAAATAACAATAACATTTAGATATAAAAAAAATGAACAAGTTTACAGTAAAAGACGGAACAGAAATTTATTTCAAAGATTTAGGAGCAGGACAGCCAATTTTCTTTCACCACGGATGGCCGCTGTCATCTGACGACTGGGATGCTCAAATGATGTTTTTCCTTAACCAGGGATACAGAGTTATCGCCCACGACAGAAGAGGCCATGGAAGATCCACTCAAACGTATAAAGGCAACGACATGGACACTTACGCACAGGATGTCGCTGAATTGACTGAGTTTTTGGATCTTAAAAATGTAATCCACATTGGGCATTCTACTGGTGGCGGAGAAGCTTTGCGTTACGCAGCTCAATACGGAAAAGGACGTGTAGCTAAAGTGGTTTTGATCAGTGCAATTACTCCTTATATGATTGCAGATGAAACAAACCCAAATGGTGTGCCATTGGCAGTATTTGATGATATTCGACACAATACTTTACACAACAGACAGCAATTTTACCAAGACTTGACTATTCCTTTTTATGGCTACAACCGTGAAGGAGCAAATATAAAAAAAGGAATCCAGGACAACTGGTGGAGACAGGGAATGATGGGCGGCATCAAAGCGCAATACGATTGTATTGAAGTTTTCTCTGAAACTGATTTTACTGAAGATCTTAAAAGTATTGATGTTCCTGTACTGGTTCAGCACGGTGATGACGACCAGATTGTCCCTTATGAAACAACTGCTGTAAAAGCGGCTGAACTTTTGAAAAACGGAAAACTGATCATTTATCCTGGATTCTCACACGGTATGCCGACTACTGAAGCTGAGACTATCAATAAAGACATTTTGGAATTTATCCAGTCATAAATCAGGAAAGGGAAAAAAGTGCAGTTCAAAGAGAAAACCATCCATTGTCCTTTCCTGTCCTTTGCCCCAACTTTGCAACATCAAATAACAACAAACAATTTTTAAAAAAATAACAATTTAAAATTTCCAAAAACATGAAAAATTTAATTTTATCAATCGGTTTATTTACAGCAGTATTAGTTAGCACTGTTTCATCTGCACAGACAAAAAGAGTTCCAGCATCTTATGGAAGAGAAGAATATATAGAAGTTGAAAAAAATGTAAAGCTTCACGTTACAGACCTTGGCGAAGGACAGCCAATCGTTTTGATCCACGGATGGCCATTGAGCGATGCAATGTATGAGTATCAATATGCATACTTTACGCAGCAGGGATACAGGGTTATCGGAATTACTTTGAGAGGTTTTGGATTATCAGACAAACCAGCAGGAAAATACAACTACGATGTTTTTGCAGATGATATCAAAGTAGTTCTTGACAAATTGAACATTCAAAATGCAACAATAGGAGGATTTTCAATGGGTGGAGCAACTGTAGTTCATTATGTGGCCAAATACAAAGCGGCACACGTTTCTAAACTGGCTTTATTCGGAGCGGCAGCCCCAACATGGACCAAAAGAGCCGATTTCAATTTTGGCTATTGGAGTAAAGAAGACGTGGACGGATTAATCCAATTGAACAATACCAACAGACCTCAATTATTGGAAAACTTTGGAAAAATATTCCCTGCTAACGAAAAAAGCGTTTCTCCTGGATATGGCGCATGGTTAGGTACTATTCAGGCACAAGCTTCACCTTATGCAATGGCTGAAGGATTAAAAACTCTAAGAGACAGCGACTTGAGAGAGGATTTGAAAAAAATCACAATCCCAACACTTATCCTTCACGGAAAATTGGACAAAATATGTTCTTATGAATTAGCTGAACAAATGCATTCTCTATTAAAAAATTCTACATTGGTACCTTTAGAAAAAAGCGGTCACGCCTTATTCATCGAAGAATTGGATAAATTCAATTCAGAGTTATTGAAATTTGTAAAAAAATAAAAATTCGGAAAGAGGTTAGTTTTAAAAAATTAGCCTCTTTTTTTCCTTTAAAATCAAATAGAGATGAAAAGAATAGTACTATTTCTCGTCACATTAGTTTTCGCTTCCTGCACTAATACCAAATCCATAATTACTGTAAACCATTCCAATCTGCCAAAACCAATTGGCCCATACAGCCATTCCACCAGTTTTGCAGATTTAGTGTTCGTTTCGGGGCAAATAGGCGTTGATCCAAAAACAAACACTTTGAAAAATGGAATTGAAGAACAAACCATTCAGATTTTCGAAAACTTAAAAGCCGTTCTGGAAAACAACAATTCCGATTTGGACCATATTGTAAAAACCACGATTTTTATTACTGACATCAAGCAGTTTGAAACAGTCAATAAAATTTATGGAAGCTACTTTCGCAATCACTTTCCTGCACGTAGCACAATTGAAATAGTTTCATTGCCAAAAAAAGCAAGCATTGAAATAGAATGTATTGCGGTGAAAATACAGCATTAGCCATTTTTTTGAAAAGCTTTAGGTTTGATTCCGTTATGTTCTTCAAAAACCTTGGTGAAATGGCTTAGATTAGAAAAGCCCAAAGCATAGCCTACTTCCGAAACTGACATTTTATTTTCTTTTAATAATCGGGCGGCTTCCTTCATTCTAAACTTTTGATAATAACTGAAGAAGCTGTTTCCAAATATTTGTTTGAAGAGTCTTTTAAACTTTGACTCACTCATTCCTATTTGTGAAGCTAGGTTTCTTATGACGGGCGGAACATGAATCTCGTTTAAAATTGCATCTCTGGCTTTATAGATTTTTTCGACATCAATTTCATTGAGCACGTGCAAAGTGGGTTTTTCTCTTTTTAAAAGTTCTTTTAACGTCAAACATATTAATTCTTCGGCTTTAATTTTAAAGAAAAAATCAGCCAGCGTATCAGGTACATCCGATTCAATAATTTCCAATGCCACTTCTTGTATTTTCGGCGAAACAGACTCTTCAAAAAGGATGGGCTGTTCACTGCCAATGATCTTCTTGAAAATAGCATTCTCTCCATTTGAACCCAAAAATTTAGCCAGTATATCCGAATCAATTCCAATAACAATTGACTTGAACTTCGTTCTGTTAGGATAAAACGTTTCAATATTCAGTTTTCCCTTAAACACCTGAATGGAAGGCAGATCATTGTTCGCGTTTTTGATTGTAGAATTAGTGTCTGGAAAAATGGAATTAAAAGAAAACAGGATTCTCTTTAATGAATTTTCGCTTCCAAACCGTTTTGCCAGCAGATCCTCATTGAATTCATAATTACTCACAATCATGCTTATGGAATTGTCCAATCGAAACCCTCGTAAATAACCTTTTCCTTTGTTTTCCGGAATTGCTAGCACACCATTTATTACTTCTGAACCAATCAATTCTGCAAAACCTGCTAGAAAACTGAATTCTTTTTTTAAGTTTAATTCCACAAGAAACTGACCTTTTATAACTATTAATGTACCAAATATAGATATTTTACCTGTTATTAATCAAATAACTTTGTCAAATCTAATAGTAATAAATTAAAAAAAATGAACATAATAAAAACCACAGCCATTGTCAATGCCAATGTATTTGATGGCAAAAAAGTAATAGGCAAAAAAAACGTAATTATCAGCAACGGAAAGATCTCTTCCATCTGCAATGAACTGCCTGAAGGAATTGATGAAATAATAGACGGAAATGGGGCAACACTTTTGCCGGGACTGATCGATGCGCATGTTCACACTTCTGTGGATTCATTGCGAGATGCCATACAATTTGGCGTAACTACCGAATTGGAAATGCAGGGCGGTATGACAAAAAAAGGCCGTGAACTGCAAATAAAAGATAACTCTAACATTGCCGATGTCCGTTCATCCGGTATGGCTTTGACAGCTCCGGGTGGACATCCCGACGAACTGATTCCGAAGGAAGAGGGCATTCCAAGCTTTATCCTGAAAAAAATGGAAAAGATGACAGAGCAGGAAAAAAAGGATTTCATTGCCGCCTTTGAAGAAAGGGAAAATGAAAACGGCCAAAAACTTGATGTTACAACCGTTGAAGGTGCTGTTGAGTTTGTGCACCAGCAAATGGAAAACGGTGCCGATTACTTCAAAATAATGATTGAAGAAGGAACTGTAATGAATGCACCAGGTTTGCCCATGATAAAACCCAATGTTTTGAAGGCAGCAGTTGATGAAGCTCATAAATTGGGTAAAATTGCAATAGCGCATGCACTAACCGCCGAAGCTGCAAAAACCGCTGTTGAAGTAGGTGTAGATGGATTGGCTCACCTTTTTATCGACAGACCGGATTGGACTCCTGAACTTATCAAATCCATTGCAGACAAAGGGATATTTGTAACGCCATGTCTGGTTTTAAACTCCTCGATAATTGGTAAATCTGCCTGCCATGTTGCGAATGACAAAAGGGTCAGCCATAAACTTGATAAAGAGTGGAAGATGACCATGTGTTCTTGCTTCAACACTTTTCCGTCGGGCAATATGGAGGACAACTACAACAATGTAAAAGATCTTCATAACGCTGGAGTAGATATATTGGTAGGTACAGATGTATCGGTCCCAATGGCACATTTAGGAGGTCTTGCTCACGGAGTAAGCGTGCATCATGAATTGCAGTTATTAGTCGAAGCGGGTTTAAGTCCGATCGAAGCTTTACAATCTGCAACGTCAGTGATTGCGAAAAGATTTAGCCTTTCAGACAGGGGACAGATTTTAGAAGGAATGAGAGCCGATTTCCTTTTAGTAAAGGGGGATCCTACGATAACTATTTCTGATACACTTTCAATACTAAATGTATGGAAAGAGGGAGTTGCAGTAAACTTGAACGACAATAAGAATTGATTTTTGGAGTTGCCTTCAAAAGTGCAACAAAAAGTTAATCAAAAGTTGCCGAAAGAAATTTACGGTTTTATGGCAGAAGCGTGGCGAACGGCTTTTGGAGTGGATACCTTTTTTGCCACAAAAACTTAGGCGGTTTTTAAAGATATTCACCATTCTAAGTTTTGTGGCAGAATCGTGGCACATGGATTTTATAAAACTTTAAACCCCGCAAAATTAATATCTAACAAGTTTAGGTTCGAAACTGTATTATTCAATTCCTTATTTGTTGTTGCAAAGAAGCCAGTAATTGATAAATGTCTTTAGTTTAGTCATGATAATTGTAGATCTATAGAAAAAGCATAATAATCGGTCATGAATGATATTAAAAATTTCCATGACACCTGCAGAGGAGACTCTGCTTAAATCCACCAGCGTAATAATATCATATAGACCAACTTGACTACATTATTTCCCAATTTGACTACATCAAAAAAAAAACATCGTGCGAAATTTGCAGTTCATCATAAAAAAAATAAAAATGACTGCGATTGAAAAAAAACTAAGTGGAAAAGTTGTTGTAATTACTGGAGCAAGCAGCGGAATTGGAAAAGCAATTGCACTAAAACTTGCCGAACACGGCGCTAAGGTTGTACTGGGTGCCCGCACACAAGAAAAACTGGACCTGCTGGCTGAACAAATAAAAAAAACAGGCGGAGAGGCTGAGTATCGGGTTACCGATGTTAAGAAAAAAGAAGACTTGCATGCTCTAATTCAGAAAGCACTTAGCATCTACGATAGAATTGACGTGCTTATAAATAATGCCGGCATTAGCGAACTGAGCAGAATTGATGACTTGGATATTGAGGGCTGGGAAGAAATGATTGATGTGAATATTAAAGGGGTGCTTTATGGAATGGCCGCTGCAATTCCTGCTTTTAAACAGCAAAAATCCGGACACATTATCAATATCATTTCAACTTCTGGAATAAAAATTGTACCAATGCAAGGTGTTTATGCCGGCACAAAAAATGCAATACGAACCATATCCGAAGCATTTAGACAAGAGTCGAACGGCGAAATACGCATTACAGGAATCTCTCCGGGAGTGGTTAAAACTGATTTTGTAAATAACATCAAGAATGACTCCATGAAATTTTTAATTAAAGAAAATATGGAAAAAATGGCCATCAGCCCAAATGCGGTCGCAAATGCAGCATTGTATGCCATCGAACAGCCTTCAGACGTTGAAATAGGCGATATTGTCATTCGTCCTGCTCTACAGAATTAACTCTGCCCGGCACATCTAAAATTATTTTGTACATTTATGATAAAATGAAACCGGATAACTCAAATATTAAGACCTTTTCAAGCATTTCTCAATTGATGCAGCACCTTGGACAGCCCTCACCATTACATCCTCTTATTGCCTTGGTGAACTATGATAAGACACCATTTACTGCATTTGAAAAGAACCAGAAAATCTGCATCGATTTTTATAAAATTTCATTTAAAACCAATTTTAAAGGACGTGTAAAATATGGACAAGGCTATTACGATTTTCAGGAAGGAGGTATGGCCTTTTTAAAACCTAAACAAATCATAACTTCATCGGATAATCAAGACAGCTATGAAGGGTACGCATTGTACTTTCATCCCGACTTTATACGAAGTTATCCACTGGGCAGTTCTATAAACAAATATGGCTTTTTTTCCTACGCTGTTTCTGAAGGCTTATTCGTATCTGCCAAAGAAAATATAATTATCCGTAATTTATTTAAGGCGATGTCCATTGAATTAAAAAATGCTATTGACCATTTTAGCCAGGATGTTTTGGTTTCTCAAATTGAATTGCTTTTGAATTATAGCAACCGTTTTTATAACCGTCAATTCATTACACGAAAAACTATAAATCATGACATCATAACTGCGTTGGATAATTTATTAGATGAATACTTTATGAAAGATATCAGTTTAGAAAATGGTTTGCCATCTGTCGATTATGTGAGTACTAAATTGAATTTATCTCCTCGTTATCTAAGCGATCTTCTTGGTTCAATTACAGGAGAAAATACGCAACAATACATTCAGAACAAACTAATTGAGCATTCTAAAAACTTACTCAGCTCAACTTCGCTGTCGGTATCAGAGATCGCCTTTAAGCTGGGTTTTGAACATCCTCAATCCTTCAGTAAACTTTTTAAGATTAAAACACATCAGTCACCTGTAAAATTTAGGGAATCATTCAACTAAACATTTAGAGTGTGTCTGCCTTCAATTTTGCCATAAAAAGTTAGCTCATTTTACAGTTTTTTGACCATTCTAAGTTTTGTCGCAGAATCATGGCACATGGCGCTTTTGAAAACAAGAAATCCAGCAAAACCAAGGCTAAGGAGTTTAGGTTCGAAACTGTATACAATACACATTCCCTTTTATAATGATAAACTGTCCGCAACTATTATATAAAGAACCTAAACTGAAGTCATTGTAAACGTTTCAAAATTAGATTACGCAAACGCTCCTCATGCGCATCTCCCCAATTTCCTATAGCTGCAATTACTGGAATTAGTGTTTTTCCAAAATCAGTCAGGCTGTATTCTACTTTGGGAGGCACAACAGGATAAATAATCTTTGAGACAAGTTCATGCTCTTCCAATTCCTTCAGCTGGATATTTAAAACCCTCCGTGAAGCATCAGGTATTTTGCGCTGCAGCTCACTTGGTCTTTTATGTCCCTGATCGATAAACCAAATCAAGCGTATCTTCCATTTGCCATAAAGCACTTCACCTATCAGGTCAAGACCGCAGTTTAAGTTCGGCATTGTTTTTCTTTCATACATAATGCAAAATTAACATATATCCCAATCTATGCAATAGGGGAAAAATTTATCCCTATATGAATCGTAACTCCGTACTTGTGAGGAACTAGCATACTTCGGAGATTTGTACAAAGAAATTTAAAATACTATATAAGATGGATTATCAAAATGAATTATCAGGCAAGATTGCCTTAGTGACAGGAGGTACAAAAGGAGCTGGAAAGGCAATTGCAGAAAGGCTGATGCAAGCGGGCGCAACCGTAATTATTACTGCCAGAAATGCGGCAGAAAAAGAAAACGCCAAACTGCATTTTATTTCTTCTGATTTAAGTACAGCAGAAGGAACAGGAAAAGTAATTAGTGAAGTTTTGTCTACTTATGGGAGATTAGACATTCTTGTAAACAATCTCGGTTCTTCAACTACACCTGCAGGCGGCTTCAGTGTATTAACTGATGAAGATTGGATTTCAACCCTGCAGGCTAATTTACTTGCTCCTGTCAGACTTGACAGGGGATTTTTACCTCAAATGATCGATCAGAAAAGTGGTGTTATAATTCACATCGCGTCCATCCAAGGCATATTGCCATTATACGACTCTACCTTACCGTACGCAGCTTCGAAAGCGGGATTAATCAATTACAGTAAAAGCCTGTCGAAAGAAGTTACGCCAAAAGGTGTCCGCGTGCTGGCTGTTTCGCCAGGATGGATAAATACAGCAGCATCGGTAGCTTGGTTGGGCGAGATTGCAAGAAATTCAAATAGCACAGTGGAAGAAGCTCAGCAAGGTGTCATGAACGCATTGGGTGGAATACCTTATGGCAGGCCTGCCGAACCGGAAGAAGTGGCCGAACTGGTTGGCTTTTTAGCTTCACCAAGAGCAATTTACTTAACAGGAACAAATTTTGTCATTGACGGAGGAACGGTGCCAACAATTTAAAAACTAAATACATAAAATCATGGAATTACCACAAGTAGTAGAGCGTTTCATTGAAACGCAGCACATTTACGACAGCAGGGCTTTCGCGGAATGTTTTACCGAATCCGCCATCGTTAAGGACGAGGGAAAAACCCATAATGGAAAAGAAGAAATCCAACAGTGGATCAAGCATGCAATGGAGCAGTACAAATCTGCACTGGAACCGCTTAATTATGAGCAATCTGGATCAAACGGCGTCCTGACAGCAAATGTTTCCGGCACGTTTCCCAGCAGCCCTATCGTGTTGAGATTTCATTTTGATTTTAATAATGGGCAAATTCAGCATTTAAAAGTAACCGATTAGAATATAAAAGAGAGTGGCTGATTTATTTAGATGCTCTCTTTCAATTAAAACCTTAATTATGAGTTATTGCACAGCTATAGATAATTTACAACCTGAGGAAAAAAAGCATTGCATAAAATTTACCACGATAATTATTATGGTTCTCCTCTACATGCTGACAACGAATTATTCTTTAGGATGATTTTGGAAATAAATCAGGCTGGGATTAGTTGGGAAACCATTTAAAAAAAAGAAGCTTCTTTTCGTAAAGCATATAGTAACTTCAATATCAAAAAAGTCGCTGCTTATGCAGAAAAAAGATAGTGAGCGCCTTTTAGCAAATGCAGGAATGAACTGTCCCGCTCTGTAACTGCCATTAGTAGCAGTAGTCATATCACCGCTTCCATTCCGTTTGTATCAAAAAAAGGATCCAATTGCAACCATAACCATATTTCATTAAAAATGTGTTTTTTTTTCTTCTAAGAATTAAATGGTATGTTTATCATATTTATAAAGTCTACAAAATGTATAATAAATTTAAATTAAGTTTTACCAGTTAAAAAGAAATCAAATTTTTAGTTAACAATTATAAATCTTAGGTATTACTATCTCATGTAGATTATTAATCCTAACCATATTTTAAATAACTGATTAATGTAATAGTTTTTATTTGTATTTAGTCTAAATAAACATATATTTGCAGTCAAAATAAATAACCGCCATGAAGTTTATATTCTCACTAATGCTATTAGGCCTCTTTAATATAGGCCTCGCACAAACTGCCAAAATTACCGGAAAAATCAGTTCCGAAAATAATGAAGCTGTTTCTTATGCTTCCATCTCAATCAAAAGCCTTAAAAAAAACACTGTTTCCGATGACAAGGGAAATTTTGAAATCACAAATCTTGCTCCTGGAAAATACACTGTTTATTTCTCGGCAATGGGATTTACAGTGGAAGAAAGAACTGTAGAACTGACTGAAAGTCAAAATCTGGATCTTTCTGTTGTTTTAAAGGAAAACATTAATACTCTGCAGACTGTAGAAATTACGGGACGTAAAGAGAAATCATACCGAAATACAAAATCTTTTATTGGAGCAAAAACAGAAATTGCTTTAAAAGATTTGCCGCAAGCGGTATCCTATGCAACCAAAGAATTAATAGCCGATCAGGGTTCCATCCGCGTAGGCGAAGTAGTCAAAAACTTCAGCGGGGTAAGCCAGTTTACGTTCTATGACGATATTTCGATTAGAGGTTTTAGAATAAACGGTGGCAGTAACACTCAGCTGCTGAATGGTATGCGAACCTCTACAGGATTTTGGAAGCAGCCGCTTGCTAATTATCTAGAACGTGTTGAAGTTTTAAAAGGCCCGTCTTCTGCTTTGTTTGGAAACGCTTCTCCTGGAGGAGTTATCAACAGAGTAACCAAAAAACCTTTGGATCAGGCTGCCAACAGCGTGAGTTTTTCTACCGGAAGTTTCAACACTTTGAGAGCTTTAGCCGATTTTACAGGTCCGTTAACAGAAGATAAATCACTTTTATACCGATTGAATTTAGGATATGAAAATGCCAACTCTTTCAGGGATTTACAATTCGATAAAAATATTGTGCTTGCTCCTTCCCTGTCTTTCCTTCCAAATGACAAAACAAGTGTCAATTTTGATTTGATTTATACAAGTTCAAAAAGCATATTAGACCGCGGCCAATCGACATACGAAGACAATTTGTATTCTACTAAAATTTCCAACTCCTTAAATTCTACCAACGATTATTTAAATGAGGAAACATACATTGTAACAACTTCATTAAATCATCAATTTACAGATCGTTTGTCATTTTCTGGATCGTACATCCGTACAGGTTATACAGAAGATCTTTTGGAGCATCGAGGTGCCAATAAATACGCATCTGCCGGTAACGGAACTACAATCCCGACTTCTATAGAAATGCAGGTTTTTATGCGTAAACGTAAACGTTATATCGATAACCTTTCGGCTTTCTTTAAATACGAAGCCAAAACCGGATCATTAGACCATAACTTAATCCTGGGCTACGATTATGCGCAGGAACAAGTACCTGCAGGAGGTTCTCAATTACAGGCTACAGGATACAGAAATGCGACTAATACAGGATCAATTGCCACCTATAACCCTGCCAATAAAGCTAATTATTTATTGGATGCTAAAGGAAATCCAGTGCCAAACGTGGCGCATTTTGACCTCACAAACCCGTCTGCATCACAGCAGTTAAAAGACATGAGCAAGTATTTTTACGCAGCCCGTCCTTTTGATCCAACTTTTTATTCTTTGTATGGAGTTTATCTTCAGGATCATATTAAATTTGGTGCTTTTCAGGCCTTAATTGGGGTGCGTTACGACGAATACACCGATAAGGAAAACTACAAAAAAGCGGCAGAAAAGAAAGTAAAACAACATTCGTTTTTACCGCGTTTTGGACTGACTTATACTCTTAACCCTAACATTAATTTGTACGGAACTTACGTAAAAGGTTACAACCCGCAGACCGCTTCTTCTTTATCAAATCCAAATGCGGGCGGACCTTTTGATCCGTTAGAAAGTAATATGATTGAATTTGGAGGAAAATCTTCATGGTTCAAAGAAAAGCTTTTTGTAACGGTTGCCGTTTTCAAAATTCAACAAAAAAACACGCTTTATCCAGCAAACGATACTTCAAATCCAGACTTGATGCGAGCAATTGGAGAAGAAGAATCAAAAGGTATTGAAATTGATTTGAATGGAAATATCACACGAAACTGGAGTATTTCTGCTGCTTATTCGTATAATGAGGCTGCAATTTCTGAAAGTCCGATTGAATCTGAAATTGGAAGACAAAAACCCAACACACCACGCCAGCAAGGTAACTTATGGACACGTTACAATTTTACAAACGGAGCTTTGAAAGATTTTGGACTTGCCTTTGGAACTAATTTTGCCACTACGCGCACACTAAGCCAGACCGACACTCAAACCCTGCCAGGCTATACTTTATTTAATGCAGCATTATATTATAACATTAATAAATTTAAGATTCAGGTAAATGCCAATAATATACTGAACAAAACGTATTGGGTCGGCGGTTACGATTTTATCCGTTTGTTCCCTGGCGCGCCTTCAAACTGGCTTTTAACCTTGGGATACTCTTTTTAAAAGCTCATTATATTGGGAAACTATTTCCTTCCTCCTACATGAATAAAACATTAAAAAAAAACATTGGATTTTTACATTTATGGCTCGGACTTGCGTCTGGGCTTATTGTATTTATAGCTGCACTTACCGGAAGCATTTTAGTTTTTGAAAAAGAGATTGATGCTTTTGTCAATCCCGAATTTTATGAAGTTTCTAGTATTGGAACAACGAAATTGCCCGTTGACCTTTATGTCAATGCCATCAGGAAACAATATGCGATCACAGAGTTAGATCGTATTCAGACTTATCAAGATCCCAAAAGAACTGTCATTATTTCTGGAACCGATGCCGATAAAAATGACCAGATTTTTTCTGTCGATCCATACACTGGAAAAGTTTTGGGCCAAACCGCCGAAGAAAGCAGGTTTTTTTCTGTGGTATTGGACTTACATCGTCATTTAATTTTAGGTGATGCTGGAAAATTTATTACAGGCTGCAGTTGTCTTATTTTTGTTTTTCTGCTCATTTCGGGTCTTATTTTATGGTGGCCGAAAAAAATGAAAAACCTAAAGCAGAGATTAACCGTAAAATGGAGCGCTTCTTTTAAAAGAGTCAATTGGGATTTTCATTCCACATTTGGATTCTACAGCTTTCTGTTTCTTCTCACAATATCGCTTACTGGACTAACCTGGTCTTTTAAATGGTTTGAAAGCGGTATTTATTTACTTGCGGACGGAACCACAAAAAAACCTTCGACTAAAGTTGAAAACCCAACAAAAGTTGATCCTAAATTGGATAAAACCTATTTCTATCAAAACATATTCTCAAAAACTGACAGTATTTATAAATATACAGGAGATACTCAAATTAGAATCCCTTCTGACACGATAAACAGTATCATGGTCATTAAACTAAATCTCGAAAAATCCATACCAAACATTTCGAGTATGGCTTATTTTGATAAATATACAGGCGAACTTTTAAAAACAAAACCTTATGAAGCTTTTAGTAATGGCGATAAAGTAAGGCGTCTTATTTATCCCATTCATACAGGAAGTATCTATGGTTATCCCACCAAAATTCTAGCTTTTTTGGTCTGTCTTTTTGCGGCGACACTGCCTATTACGGGTTTGTTGATATGGCTGGGAAGGAAGAAGAAAAAGTAACCCTTTTTTTTAACTGCTCATTTTTTTTTTCACCGCAAAGAACGCTAAGGTTTTTTCTAAAATAAGATATAATTAAAGGTCGCAAAGCTTGTTGAATACCAAACTTTGCGACCTTTATCATTATATAAAACTTTGCGAACCTTGCGAAAAACCTTTGAGCTCTTTGCGGTAAAAAATCACACTTCTAATAGTAACTTATTTTTTCTGAAAGTACAGATAATCAGTTGCAGCACCTACATCTCTTAATCGTATCTGAGAATTATTAAACTCAAATAATTTCCAGTTAAAATTTAATTTTCCAAGTAATTCGCTCGTAAAATGCAGCTTCAATTCTCGTACTCCATATTGAAGGGTACTTTCCCATTGACCGGTTTCGTAAACTCCGCCTTTAACTGCCACAACAGATTTATCACTTTTAAAAACAAAAGAGTAGCCGCTGTAGTGTGAGGTTTTTACGGTATCATCAAAATAATACGGAATTTCCCAGGAACCGTTTGTTAGGGTTTGTTCAAAATCTAATGCTGTGATATTATTTTCTGGACAATAATCTATAGCATATTTAATAGCATTTTCGAACTCTAAATTATTAGTAATCGATTTTGTCTGATCGTTATAATCTGCTATCGTGATAGGGTATTTTAAAGAAATATACTGACTGTCATTTAAATTTTTAATAAAATTAAAAAATGCCTGATCGCTTATAATCGATTGTGAACTTGCTATCTGACTAGCGCTGTTGTAAATATTAATTGTTATAGGATAATTGATTTTTAATCCATTAATTTTAGATAAAAGATCTGGATAAAGATTCCAATAATCAATCAAAGAATCAAAATCTGCCTGATTGGGAATCAATTTTTCAATGTAATTATAGTATACCATAGTTACAGGAAAATCAATTTTTACAATATCATCATCATAACTACTGGCATTGATATTATCTAATACTTTTTGATAATCGGCAGTTGTATTCACTGCTATCTGCTGGTTGTTTACAGTAACCGTATAAGGGAGTTTTATAGTACAATAGCTAGATCCGTCGATAACATTATCCTGAACGGTCTGTACCATTGCAACGCGCTGCAGATATGTAGTAAGCGGGGAAACATTTGTAATTGTTCCCTGTGCATTATTATTTTGTTCTTCTGTTTCACTTTGACAGGAAAACAGCAGGAACAGGAAAACTGCGATTGATAAATATTTTTTCAAAAGGAACATATTTATGTTTTTACAAAGGTAATAAATTTTAAGAAACCGTTTTTTTAATAAAATAACCACAAGAATTTCAGTATGTCCTTCTATACTAAATTATCAAAAGCCGATACCATTTTATTCTTCTATTAAACAATCGGCTTTGCTTTTACCCTACTTCAATTAAAAACAAATACTTTTGCGTCGTACAAACTGAGAACCTACATGCCAGATAAAAACCAATCCAATACTTGTGATGAAATAATTTTTTCGTCTTTCTTCAAAAGTCATATCAAAGCGCTTCGGAATTTTCTTTTATACAAATTTGGCAACGCAGAGCAAGCAGAAGATGCAGCTCAGGAAGCATTCGTAAAACTTTGGCAAAACTGTGCTTCGGTACCGTTAGAAAAGGCAAAATCATATATTTACACGATTGCGAACAACACTACTCTAAACCAAATTGCACACCAGAAAGTTGTTTTGAAATATGAAAAAAACTTTACGGGTTTAGATAAAACAAATCAAAGTCCGGAATATCTTCTGGAAGAAAAACAGTTTCAAGCCAAACTTTTAAAAGCCATAGAAAACCTAAACGAAAAACAGCGTACTGCTTTTTTGATGCATCGAATTGACGGCAAAAAATACAGTGAAATTGCCTTAGAACTCAATATCAGCGTAAAGGCAGTAGAAAAACGCATTCATTTAGCCCTTTTAAGTTTACGTAAAGAAATTGATATCTAAAAAGTAGGGTAAATTTAGTTCTAATTGTTTTAATTAAATAATACGATAAAATGAAAAAAGATCGCTTATTAGCAAAATGGCTCAACGATGATTTATCTCCAGATGAATTGGCGGAATTTGAGGCGAGTCCTGATTTTGAAAAATACCAAAAAATAAAGAAATATACAGCTCATCTAGAGACAGATGACTTTGATGAAAATGCTATGCTGTCTAACATTTTAAGTCAGAAAAAACCAGCTCCAAAAGTTGTTCCGTTAAACAGAAAATGGATGTTTCGAGCTGCTGCTATATTTGTCCTCGCGTTTGGAGTTACCTTTGCGATGAAAGTTTTTATGTCTGAAACGGAAACTGCAGACTTTGGAAAAAAGACCACTTTTTCACTACCCGATCATTCTGAAGTAGTCTTAAACTCTGGCTCTGAAATAAACTATAAAAAGTGGAACTGGGACAATAACAGACATCTTGAGTTAAAAGGAGAAGCGTATTTCAAGGTTGCAAAAGGAAAACGTTTTGAAGTGGAAACAAACTTGGGAAAAGTAACCGTTTTAGGAACACAGTTTAATGTTAAAACCAGAAAAAACAGGTTTGATGTGGTGTGTTATGAAGGACGTGTAAAAGTAAATTATGCTTCGACTGAAATTCTGTTAACCCACGGACAAAGCGTGAGTTTTGAAAACGGAAAGCAGGTTAAAATGACTGTAAATTCGTCGAAACCAGAATGGATGAATAATCAAATATGCTTTTATCAGGAAAACATACAAAGCCTTTTGGAAGAGGTTGAAAGACAATACAATATTAAGATCGAGTTAAACGCCAAAGATACGATCTCTTTATTTACAGGAAAGTTACCTGCTAAAGACTTAACTACAGCTTTGCAGATTATCAGTACAACATATCATCTAAAAGCCAAAAAAGTCTCTGAAAACAAAATAATTTTTGACGAAAAATAAATGCTCCGCCCCAGACAATTTCATTTTTTGTTTATTCTAATGCTTCTTGCCCTGAATCTTTCTGCTCAGGACAAGGGCAAATTAATGCCTTTCAAAAAAATAATTCTTGACATTGAAAAACAACATGATGTCAATTTTAATTACACGGAGGATAACATTGCAGGACTGGAAATCAATCCTCCAAAAAAATCACTTTCGTTAGAACAAAAACTGGAATATCTGCGTAAAAAAACGCACTTATCTTTTGAAAATATTGGTAACAAATTCATCAATATCTATAAAAAAGATAACGCCCCAGAAATGATCTGCGGTTATGTTATAGCAGCAGATAAAAAACCTATTGAAAACGCAAATATTAGTTTGCCGAACAAAACTCAGTTTACCACCGATTCAGAAGGTTATTTTGAATTTATAAAAGAAGACAAAACTACTTTTACAATTAGTCATGTAGGCTTTGTATCCAAAAGAATTGCAGCCGGAAATTTAGATTCTAAAAATTGTCCACAGATATTTTTGGAACCTGAAATCACAGAACTGCACGAAATAAAAGCCAATGCAATTTTAGCATCAGGAATTTCCAAAAACAACGACGGATCGTTTGAAATCAAACCTAAAAAATTTGGTATACTTCCCGGACTTATCGAACCCGATGCTTTACAGACTATGCAGCAGATTCCTGGTGTAAACAGTCTTGACGAAAGTGTTTCCAGCATTAATGTTAGAGGCGGTACGCACGACCAGAATTTATTTTTATGGAATGGAATCCGAATGTTTCAAACGGGACATTTTTTTGGCTTAATATCTGTTTTCAATCCTAATTTAGCACATACAATTTCTATCTATAAAAACGGAAGTTCTGCTTTTTATGGCGAAAGTGTATCCAGTGTTGTGGCTATTTCTTCTACTGCTGAGACAGCAGAAAAAAATTCGTTTAGCGCAGGAATCAATATGATTAATGCAGATGTTTATGCAAAATACAATCTTTCTAAAAAAAGTTATATTGAAATTTCTGCCCGTAAATCGATTACTGATTTTGTTGAAACTCCTACTTACAAAGAATATTTCAATAAGGTTTTTCAAAACACAACCATCACAGATTTTTCTCAAAATCAAAACGTAAATTATCAAAGCGACAAAAAATTTGGTTTCTACGATGCTACACTCAAATATGCCCAAAAAATAGGATCTAAAGATCAAATAATACTCGATTTAATTACCATAAAAGATAATCTGGAGGTTTTTCAAAGTGCCACTGTCTACAACACCAATAAATCAGAAGATAATGTCCTGCGCCAGCAGAATTATGGAGGAAATTTATCCTGGAGAAGAAACTGGAACGGCTTCAATACTACAAAAATTAATTTCTACAATTCTTCTTATGAACTTCTTGCCAATCAGAAAACGACTTTAGGAGATCAAGTTGTAGTTCAGGAAAATACAGTTAACAATAACGGCATTAACTTGGAGAACAATCATATTATTAATTTTAGTTTTAATGAAGGCTATCAGTTTAATGAAATTGGTATCACTAATTTGGAACAGGTAACAAATCCAGATTTTTATCGCAGGGTAAAAGATGTACTTCGAACTCATGCTTTAATTGTAGAAGGAAAATATAACGATACCATTTCCAAAATCTATTTTAAAGTCGGAATGCGCCTTAATTATATTGAAAAATTTAAAAAATACATTGTAGAACCTAGAATACAATTGGCATACGGCATCAGTAAAAATGTAAATCTGGAACTTCTGGGAGAGATTAAAAGTCAAAACTCACAGCAGATTATTGATTTACAGAAAGATTATTTTGGGATTGAAAAACGACGCTGGATCGTTTCAAACAATACTACAATTCCCATTCAAAAAAGCAGGCAGTTATCTTTAAATTTATTCTATAAAAAGAATGACTGGCTTCTTGACATTGAAAATTTTTATAAAAAAGTAATCGGAATTACCACTTCCAGCCAGGGTTTTCAGAACCAATTAGAATTTGTTCGAACTACAGGCAATTATGAAGTTTGGGGAACAGAAATGCTTATTCAAAAAAAAATAAATCAGTTTCTAACTTGGTTTAGCTATACGTACAATGAAAACAATTATCATTTCCCCAATTACGAATATCCTACTTTTCCAAATAACTTTGAGCTGACCCATACTTTATCGTGGGCGGGGATTTATGAGAAAAATAATTTCAAAATTGCTTTGGGAACAAAATGGTCTTCTGGCCGTCCAAAGACCTCTCCAGATTTTGCGCAAATAGATCCTTCAGATCCTGTTTTGTTTTATAACAGACCTAATAACACCAATCTGCATATTTTCTCACAGGTCAATATTTCTTCGACTTATAAGTGGGAAACATCAAATGGAATTCAGTACAAAATTGGAATCTCCATCTTAAATATTCTGAACCGTAAAAACGAAATCAGCGAATATTATAGAATAAGTTCCCTAACAAATTCTATAGAAGAAGTTGATACTTTTTCGCTGCAGCGAACTCCAAATGTGAGCTTTAGAGTTTCTTTTTAGTTCTATTTCCACAAGGGTTTTAAAGACTCTTTTTCTTCTTTTTTATTTTTTTTCAAAAAACAACGATTTCTTTGGTAGGGTAATCTTTATCAAGGCTGTTTTACTATTAAATCTTATCCAACTAATAAAAAATGAAAAGAAGAAAAACAGCAATAGTAACTGCGGTATTACTAATAATGATCTCAGCAGGTATCTACTTTTACTACGGATTCTTATTTAAAGAAGCACGGAATATCGAATCAGAAACTCCTGATTACACTATAACTGCCGTAAAACTACTGGAAGATTATAACACGAATCCCAAAAAAGCCGATTCTTTATACCTCAACAAGACTATTGAAATTGTAGGCAGAGTAACCAAAGAAACAGATTCTGTGATCACTCTTGAAAATACAGTTTTCTGTCTCTTCACTCAAAAACTAAAAAATAAATCTGCTAATACTATTACTAGAGTTAAAGTTAAAGGTAAATGTATTGGATACGATGAACTTTTTCAAGAAGTCAAATTAGACCAATGCACATTATTAAACAAACAAATCAATTAATCAATTTATGAAGAAATTTTTAGTTCCAATCTGCTTCTTTCTGACGGCCATGGCATATTCACAAGATGACTTGCTGCAGGGTCTTGATTCTACTCAGGTAGAAAAAAACTACTCAACCGCAACTTTTAAAGCTTTACAGCTGGTAACGCTGCAAACCACAAAAATGCCGGCAAAAAAAGAGTTTTATTTTGTGGTATCACATCGTTTTGGTACCGTTAAAGATGGTTTCGACAGCTTTTTTGGTCTTGATAATGCCACTACAAAACTAGGCGGTATATATGGCGTAACCGACTGGTTATCGGTAAGTCTTTCCAGACATACTTTAAACAAAATGTACGAAACGGGATTAAAATACAGAGTTGCGAGACAAAACGATAATTTTCCTTTCGACATTGTTGGTTACAGTGTTGCAGATATAAACACTTTCTTAGAAAAAGATCAATATCCGGGTTTAGAGTTTAAACATCGCCTCACGTATGTGCAGCAGGTCTTAATATCGAGAAAGGTGAGCGAAAAACTGTCAGTGGAATTAGTCCCATCATTTATCCACAAAAACCTTTACAATCCTGATATCGAAAGAGATAATCAGTTTTCTTTTGGCGGCGGCGGACGCTATAAAATCACCAAAAGATTATCTGTCAATTTAGAATACATGCACAATTTTGACAAACCAGACTTTTACAACAATCCATTATCTGTAGGTCTTGACGTAGAAACCGGCGGACACGTATTCCAGTTAATCTTTACCAATTCCCAATCTATGAGCGAGAGCGGATACCTCACGAATGCATCTGGAGACTGGGGCAAAGGCGACTTCTTCTTTGGCTTTAACTTATACCGAGTATTTTAATAACTATAAATCAATAAAATCATGAAAAAAACAATCCTACTTACCATTTTACTAGCGGCATTTGCAAGCTGTAGTGACTCAGATACGGTTCAAGAGATCGAAACGCCAACAGCGCCAACCACACCGACAAATCCAACAAACCCGACGAATCCAACAACTTCAATTACTTACAGTAAAGATGTAAAATCTATTATTGATGCCAACTGCATCAGCTGCCATGCCAGTGGAAGATCTGCAGCGTTTAGACCTTTAACTACTTATGCCCAAGTTAAAGCTGCTGTTGAAAATTCTGGTTTATTAAACCGAATTCAATTGCAAAGCGGCCAGCAGGGACTTATGCCTCAAGGCGGAAGAATGTCGCAGGCTAACATTGACTTAATCGTAAAATGGAACACGGACGGATTAAAAGAAAATTAATCATTATGAAAAAAACATTGCTATATTCCTTCGTTTTGCTGTTGATTATTGCCGCAATTACAAATGCTTCTGCACAAAAATTAATTACAAAAACAGGAAACATCAAATTTCAGGCTTCGATGCCTTCTTATGAAGAAGTTGCAGCCGAAAACAAATCTGTGTCTGCAGTTCTCGATCAGTCAACTGGTGATTTTGCTTCTTTAGTTTTAATAAAAGGATTCCGATTTAAAGTTGCTTTAATGGAAGAGCATTTTAATGAAAATTACATGGAATCTGAGAAATTCTCGAAGGCAACTTTAAAAGGCAAAATAGAAGATTTTGATATTTCTAAGATTACCAGCACTCCTAAAAATTTCACTTTAAAGGGCGATCTTACCATTCACGGCAAAACAAAACCTTTAACGGTAATCATAAAAATTTCTAAAGCGGCCAACGGAGTTAATGCAATTGGTGCTTTTGAAGTAAAACCAGAAGATTTTGATATCGAAATACCAAGTCTTGTCAGAAAGAAAGTTGCCGATAAAATAAAAATCAATTACAATTTTTTATTAGTTAAGTAATCTCTTAAAAGGTGCTTTTTAGAATAGAAACCACTCTTCCACATATCTAAATCAAATTCTTTGATTTAGAAGCCATTAAACATGACTAATGTTCTGGGGTCAGTTGTATAATAAGCTGGCCTCTTTTTTTAATCTCAAATCAAATAAATGATCTGCAAAAACTACGTTGTGACTGGAGAAGATGTTAATGATTCTATGGTTATGGAAAGTGCCGCATACATTTCATACTCAGTCCGATTAATGTATCACTTTTTATTTTATAATGGTTTTTCAAAAGAGAAACTGAACACTCTCAATCTTGGTCTGCATGAAGGAAATCATGAACTGATCTGTTATAAAGATTTAATGTTTACCCAGCATTTTTTTGTTGAGCTCAAACATTTTTCTATCGATGACAAAATCACGATTAAAAGCTCTTTTTTCAATTCAAAAAATGAATGCTGTGCAGAGGTAACGAAAGAAGTCGAATGGTTTGACCCAATTCGTAGAAAAGTTATAGAAACTCCAAAACAAATCCTTATGCATTTTTATCAAAATTTGTAACTTAAACCAAAACGGAAATAATCCAATTTTATCTCTGCTGCTTCTTATTTTCTAAAAGTGGCAGTATCTTTTTTAGGCTCTAAAATTTAAGGCGTTTTTCAAAGATAATTTCCGATTATAGTTTTGATGCAGAATCAAGAAACGAAGTTTTTGTTCATGCTGGCAAAATTGAACGAAAATTGAAGGACTTTAAGTTTATTGATTTAAATGATTATGGCGTATTGGTTCGGAAGACAGTCTAGCCAAATTTAAAGATCTGCCAGATTCAATCTCATTGATAGAAAAAGCTGCAGATGACAATCATAAAATCAACATCCCCATAACTGAAAATTGCCATAGTTATGAGGGATCTTTTATAGCTTCCCATATTAGGCATCTGATGGTTAAGTACAATAAATCTTTTGTATTCGAATCTGTTTTTAGCCGTCCATCAAAGATTGCAAAACTTCAAGATGCGATATCCAAAGGGTACGTAATTTATCTTTATTTTGCGTGCATTGATAGTCCGGAAGTAAATGCCGCAAGCGTTGAAGAACGTGTTAACAAAAATGGCCATGATGCGGAATATACAAAAGTAGTCCAGCGTTATTACACGATCCTCGAATACTTGCACCAATTAACCCTGTAAAATCAATGCCGTTTATGACTTCTTTTGATGTAGCTTTAGCATCAAATCCCGAGCTGGTCGCTTTCTGCAGTTTTCCCTGATAATTATTCTGTTCCATTTTTTTAAATTTAAGTTACTTAATGGACCAAAATTAAATGATAGAAAAATGTAGTTGCTTTGTTTAAACGTCCGAATATGTTTTGTTTAAACGTTTTTTTAATACATTCGAACCTAAACTCGGCAGACCTTCATTTTAATAAGGTTTTGGCTTCCTTAAAAGGGATTTGCCACGATTCTGCCACAAAAGATAGGATTCTAGATTTTGAACAATTAGTAAAGATAGAATTCTGTTTTTATAGCAGCGGGCAATTATTGTTATCTTGAAAAATCTTCTTCTGTCATTGCATTATTTAGGAATACTCCTGTATTGTTTCCTGTCGATACAGCGTATGATACAGCACGAATCGGATTGGTACTGTCTCCACAAGCGAATATACCATCCACAGTTGTCTGCTGAAATACATCAACTTTGATAAGTCCCTGTTCTGTCAGTTCACAACCCAATAATTCGGGGATTTTACAGTGCTGTTCAAAAGGAGGTCTTGAATAGATAGCATTCAATTCAAAACTTGAATTATCAGAAAAAACTATTTCTTCAACAGCACCCTTTTTGTGTTTCAGTGAGATTATTTCCTTTTCAACTATTGAAATATTGTGCCTTTTGATTTCATCGGTCTGTTCTTGCGTCAATTCTGATTTTCCATTGGTAAATAGGGTCAAATCCTTTGTCCAATTATGAATCAGACGGGCCAGATGAAATGCACCATATCCATTTGCCAAAATCCCTGTTTTTTGGTTCTTTACTTCGTAGCCGTGGCAGTACGGGCAATGAAGCACGCTGATTCCCCAGCATTCAGAGAATCCCTCAATTTTTAGCATGCTATCTTTTAAGCCTGTTGCAAAAATGAGTTTTTTCGCTGCAAATACCTTTCCTGATTGCGTTGAAATCTCAAATCCTTTATCGGTTTTCCTTCCACTAGCGGCAAGGTCCATTACGAATTTTACAGTATCGTACTTCAAAACTTCTTTCTTTGCTTTATCCGCGATAACGGCCGGCTCTATTCCGTCTTGGGTCAAGAAGTTATGGGAATGGGGAGTCTGTCTGTTGCAAGGCAGACCGCTGTCAATAATCAGGACATTTCTTAATGCCCGTCCCAAGGCCATTGCTGCCGAAAGCCCTGCATAACTTCCGCCAACTATAATTACGTCAAAATTTTTGTTATTTGTCATTTCATTAAAATTTAAAAATGATGTTAATGGTAAAGGTAAAGCTAAAACCGATAAAGCCAGCCCGCCCTTTTTTATCAGTTCTCGTCTTGATATTTTTTTCACGTCAGCCATTTGTTTTATAGATCTGTGTCGTTTCTTAAAGTGCAAGGCTCCATACCGCGATCCGTTCCGCGATTGCCTCGGGTGCCTCGATGTGAAGGAAGTGGCCGATGTCTGGGACGACCTCCATTGCATGCTGGGCGGCGAACCGATGTCGGTCGTCAACCTGCGCGGGGAGGATGCAGTCGTCGTTGGCACCGTAAAGCTGCAGCAGGGGCACCTTGATCGGCTTAGACATGCGTCGCGTCGCCCCAATCATGCCAGGTCGCAGCATCGCCCGGTAGTACTTTAGAGGTGCAGGCATGCTCGCCCGCAGGTGCTCATGCAGCTCCGCCTTGAGATCAGGATCGAGCGAGAAGCCGGGCGACCACTGACGCCAGAGGTGGTCGATGAGGGAGAGATCGCGGGCGGTGGCTGCCCAGCCGCTTCCTGGCAGTTGAAAAAGCCCCATGTACCAGCTACGGCGCAACTGAGCCAGGTGCGTCAGCCGTCTCATGAACGTGAGCGGATGAGGGATTCCTAGCGCGACCGCACGTACAATCTTCTCCGGTGCTGTGACGCAGGCATCGTATGTGATCAGGGCACCCCAGTCATGGCCAATCAACTCCACAGGGCGTCCCGGAGACCAGCGGTCGATTAGTGCGAGCACGTCGCTGGTGAGCGATACAAAGTCGAACGGCCCAGCGGTTGGGGACGGAGAGTAACCGCGAAGCCAAGGTGCGACGACGTAGCGGCCGCGGCGGCCGAGCTCGGCTAGGAAGAGCCTCGCGGTCGGTGGATGGTCTGGGAAGCCGTGTAAGAAGACAGTTGGCTGGCCATTGGGATCACCACCCTGCAGTGCGTGAAAGGTTCCATGTGGCAGGTCGAAGGTGACGTGTTCGAACTCCATGTGTGTCATCTCTTCTCCAGGAGTCGTTGAATGAGAGACGATGTCTTTGCTTTTTGATATGAACTCACCTTGTTCTGATTCGCTGCGAATTTTCTTCATTGTATTGATATTTAAGATGATTTATTTTGCTGTTTTTACACTTTTATATATTGCTCCTTCAAACTGTGTATAGGCGTAATTATTAAGAAATAGTACCATTCCTGCCATTTTTCCTATGATGTTTCGGAATTTTGGATTTTTAGCATTTATCACTTTAATAATTTTGTTCACTATTAGAGAAGGCTCATCTCCATTTGCCAAACCATTTTTGATATACTTATTCACTTGCTCTTTATAGTTGCTGTATTCTGTTATATTTCCATCAATAGCAATCATATTTATGCCAATATTTGTTTTTGCCCACATAGGCTCTACCATACTAACCTTGATATTAAATTGGCTTACCTCAAAACGCAATGACTTAAAGAATCCTTCTAAGGCATGTTTGGATGCAGCATATATGGGGTGCATAGGTAAAGATAAAAGCCCCATCATTGAACTCACTGTAACAATTTGACCAGACTTTTGTTTCCTGAAATAAGGCAAAATTGCTTTTGTTACATTTACTGTTCCCCAAAAATTAGTTTCAAATTGAAGTTTCCCTGCCTCTGCTGAAGTTTCCTCTGCTAATCCAATGAGCATATAACCCGCATTATTCACCAGAACATCTAATTGTTTTACGGTTTCAAATAATTCCTTTGTAAATTCTTCTATCGATTTTTCATCTGTAACATCTAAAGACAATACCTTGAAAGGAACTGTGGCTTGCAGTTTTTCTGCATTTCTGCTAGTACCAATTACATTGTGTCCTTCTGTATGCAGCTTGTTTGCTAACATCAATCCAAAACCTGATGATGCTCCTGTAATTAAAATTGTTTTCATCTTATTTTATTTTTTAACCCAACAGAAACATAGTCTTATACTTTTTGAAGATGTTTTTACTATGCAGCTCTTTTTATTTAGTATTTCTGTCTGGTTCATTATTTATAAATGCCTTTACTGATTAAATGGTTTATTTATAGTTTTTCTAAATCTGGCGGAATCAGTTTATACATTACCGGTGTTACAATTCTTGCAAGGATTGTTGAACTTATAAGCCCTCCAATCAGTACAATCGCCAATGGAGATATCTGGGGATTGGGATTCACCGCCAGGGGAATCAAACCGCAGATTGCGGTAACGGATGTCAAGACTACCGGAAGAAAACGGGTTTCACCTGCAATAGCAATCGCTTGGTCAATAGACTTTCCTTCCTGTCGCAATTGATTGGTAAAATCGACCAGAAGAAGGGAGTTTTTGACCTGAATTCCCGACAATCCAATAAAACCGATTATAGAAACCAATGACATTGGATTTCCTGATGCTATTAAAAATAATACGCCTCCTAAAATACCTAATGGAATGATAGACATAACAATAATAATCCCTTTAAATGTTTTAAATTGAAGCAGTAGAACAGCAATAAATAAGAAAGTACTCAAAATAATTACAGAAAGAAAATTACCTCCCAAAGCATCCCCTTCTGATTCTTTTTCTCCCGATAGTTTGTAATAATACCCTTTTGGCATTTCAAGTTTATCCAATTTTGGTATAATATGTACCAGCAGGTCATTTGCTAAATAACCATCTTTTGTCATGGCACTGACTTTTGAAAAGGGAGATTTATTAAAGTGGTTTATGGCCGTTGGTGCTGTTTCAAAAGATACCGATGCAATCTGGTTCAATGCAATTGGTGTTCCCTGAACATTATTTACATATAAATTTTTCAGTGCATTAAGATTAGAAAACTTATCCCTTGGTAAAGTAATGGTTACGTTTCTTGCATCTCCACGGTCGTCTATATAATCTCCAACTGTTAAACCGGCAACAGCCAGTCGAATTACTTTATCAACCTCGCTGGTCAGTACGCCTAAGGTTCTCGCTTTTTCTTTATTAATCTTTATTTTGATATCGGTTTTATAGGTATTCAACTCGTTGTTGATGTAAACTGTCCCTTCCTGATTTCTCAAGATGGTTTCTACCTGAGAAGATAACTTACGTAAAACCGCTTGGTCTTCGCCGAATAACCGCACTACGATATTAGCTTCCAATGGGGGGCCTTGTTCAAAATCTTTTACCTCTACTTTAGCATAAGGCATCGTTTTAAATTTTTCGCGTAATTCCTGAATAAGACTAGTCTTATCCGAAGGTTTTGCTTCATCGTCCAACTGCACGAAAATCTGGGCAAAATCAGATTTTCTGTCCTGAGGATGCACATTGTAGTAAATCTGAGGGTTTCCGTGTCCCACATTTGAAGTGAAATACACAATTTCTTTGTGGTTTTTCAATTCTTTTTCCACCAATTTCGTTACCCTGTCGCTTTCAGAAATATTAGCTTGAAGAGGCATTTTGATGTTGATTAAAAACATCGGTTTTTCTGAAGTTGGGAACAATTTAAATCCGGCCGCCGAAAACAATCCAAACGCTATAACACTTAAAAACAGAGAAATGGCAATAGTCGTTTTTGGAAATTTCAATGCTTTTGGCATAATATCTCTGTACGCTCGGGTAAGGAACTTTTGCAAATATTGAAGAAAGATATTTCCTTCAGCGTGATCGTGCGTTTTTAAAAATCGGCTTCCCAAAAACGGAACCAATGTCAGCGCCACAATCATAGAGGCCAATACACTGGTGATAACCGCCATAGGCAGACTTCGGAGAAACTCACCAGCCATATCCGGAAGAAAAGCCAATGGAATAAAGGCTATAACCAAAGTAGCGGTAGTACCTACAACAGCAATACCTATCTGTTTTGTTCCTTTTAAGACGGCATCCATTTTAGAATGTCCTTCACGCAGCCAGCGCTCAATATTTTCTACCACCACAATACTGTCATCAACCAGCAGTCCTAAAGCAACTACCAGCCCCACAATACTTAACTGGTTTAAAGAATATCCCAAAGCATTCATTGCAATCAACCCTAAAGCCAATGATAAAGGAATGGATATCATTACGATTAGAGAGGCTCTCCCTCCTAGCGGCACCAAGGTAATAACAACCAAAAGAATAGCTAAACCAAAATCAAAACCCAAATGGCCTAAACGTCTTGATACCATATCGGCCTGGTCAAAGTTTTTTATTAGTTTGATGTTAGCAGGCAGCTCTTTAGAAAATGCCTCTATTAGCGGCAAATATTCTTTCTGAACATCGCTGATGTTTACATTGTCTTTCATTCCGGCAGTAACCAAAACACATCGGTGCCCGTTAATTCTGGTGATATGATTTACAACTTCAGATTTATAGTCTACTTCGGCTACATCTTTCATATAGATGATTTTTCCGTTGGCATTGTAAACCACCGTATTTGCAACATCAGCTGCATTTTTGAATTTGCCGCTTGTTTTCACGTTGAATACTTTGGTCCCCAAGTCAATACTTCCGCCGGGAATATCGGCAGCTTCACTTTGCAGACTTCCCATCACTACGTTTAATGGAATTTTTAATTGTGCCAATTTTTCCAAATTCAAATCCACCCGGATTTCCTGTTCTGGAATTCCCGAGTAATTCACTTCTTTAAGATTGGTTATTTTTTCAATTTTTGCTTTTAGTTTATCTGCTTCATCGCGCATTTTTTTGTCGGATGCATTTTCGGAAACCAAGGCTACCTGAAGAATTTTTACATCAGAAGACGAGTTTTTTTCGGTTTTTATCTGATAAATATCTTTCGGAAGTCCGCTGTTTTTAAGGGCATTCATTTCGGTGGATATTTCCTGATATTTATTATCAATATCCACTCCGTATTTGAATTTTACCTGAAAAGCGGCTACACCATCTTCTACCGTTGTTAGTATTTTTTCGATATTTTCCAATCCGTAAATCTTATTTTCAATAGGTTTTACGACCTGTTCTTCCATATCTTTTGGACTCGTACCGGGATAAATAACGGTAATCAGATATTGCGGCGGATGTGTTGAAGGATCTTCCGATCTTGGCATTGTGAATAAGGTTAGAACCCCTACCACAGCAACTAATAGAGCTAGAATCAGTGTGAACTGAAAATTCTTAACGGAAAAGTTTGTTATCTTCATGGTATAAGATTATTTAATGATTTTGATAGTTGATTGTTCGTTGAGATAAGCACTGTTGGAAATAACTATCTGGTCTGTTTTTTGAAGTCCGTCCTTTACTAACACCTTGTCATTGTCGAATTTATTAATCGTAATAGGCTGGCGTTTTACCTTGTTGTTTTCTACGACAAATACAAAAGCTTTGTTACCGTCGGCTTCAATAAGTGAGTTATACGGAATTACGATAAAATCTTCCGCTTTATCAGCTTTAATCTCTGCCTTTCCAAACATCCCTACCGCCGGTCTGCTGTTTTTCATATTCAGTTTTAGTTCTACCTGAAACGAACCCAATGCAGCATCTGCCGCCTGCGACTTTCTAAAAACAGAGGCATCAAAGCTTTCGTCAGGATAGCCGTCAAGGGTAACAGCGGCCTTCTGGCCTATTTTTACAGCGGCCCATTCTTGGTCTGTCAAGCCGACTTTTAGCAGATAATTGCTGTTTTGGCGGGTTTCATTTATTGCCAGAATTGGAGACCCTGCCCCGACAACTTCACCTGCGTTGGCAATTTTTGAAGTCACAAAACCATCGGCTGCGGCATAAATTTTTGAATAACGGGCATTAAAAGCAACGGCATCTTTCTGTTTTTTGGCAATGTCAAGAGCCGTTTTTGTGTTTTGAAGCTGTTCTAAAGTATATACGCTGTCTTTATACAGGTTTAAAGCCCTTGTATAATCACGCTCGTATTTCTTAACATTCAGATCGGATTGATTCAGGCCTGAACCGATTTCGGTTGCATCTAAAGTCGCCAGAAGCTGTCCTTTTTTGAAAAACTGTCCTTCTTCAACAAAAATATGGGTGACCACTCCGCCAATTTTGAACGAGTAATTGCCTTGATTTTCTGTTGTTACCAATCCTGATGCGCTTATATTTTTAGTAAGCGCCAGAGATTCGGCAGCTGCAGTTTTAATGGAAATCACATCTGCGGTTTCAAAAGCTGTGTGTTCTTTTTTTTCTTCTTTGCAGGCGTAAAAAAGAGGTAATACAAATAGGGAAATAATTATTGATTTGTTCATGATCTTAATTTTTATTGGTTTAAGGTAAAAGTTGCATTGGCTCTTTCTAATTCTGCATAAGCTATCCACGAATTATAAAGAGCTATATTAGTATTGAGCTGGGCATTTACCCATTGATTCTGAGCATCCAGAAGTTCAATGTAGATGGCCTGCCCTTCTTTGTATAATTTGGTTATATCCTCATTATATTTCCTGGCAGACTCTTTTTGGTTTTTATCGGCATTGAATTGTTCCAAAGCTGATTTCAAATTGTTTTGTGTAACTTGAAACTGAAGCAGCAGCTGCTGTTTTACATTGTCAATCTGGGAATTTATTTTTTGAGTATCTTCTTCTACCTGTTTGAGTTTGAATTTATTTTTGTTGCCCGAAAAAATATTCCATTCTAACCCCACTCCTGCGAAATAATAGCGGGAGTCCCTATTTACTTCAAAATCAAAATCCTGAAAACCAAAATCAGCAAAAGCACTTAATTTTGGAAACCAATACGATTCTGTCAGCTTGCTTACATTGCCGTTAAGCTCTTTAACCAGTCCAAGTTTTGCAAGTTCTTCCCTATTCTGGGTATTCTCACTGACCATGGCAGCAGGCAGCAGCTCATTTTGATAATCAGTTTCTATTTCGGTATCCAATTTCTGATTGATCAGGAAATTGAAATAGGACTTTGCATTATTGCTAGCCTGTTTTGCAGTTTCCAGATTTGCTTCTATGCGGATTACCTCATTATCACTTCGCAGGACTGCCGTGCGGTTTATTTTTTCATTTTTAAATAAGGATTGGTTCACTCTCTGATTTTCTTTAACCAGTTTTAAAGCCTCCTCGTAGATTTTAATTCCCTCTTTTGACTGGAGGTATTTGTAGTAGGCAATTTTTATTTCCTTAACCAGCTCTCTTTTGTAAATCTCCAGTTCTATGATCTGCAGGGAATTTTGCTGCTTTTTAATTCTCTTGTTGTAAATGATTTCAAAATTCAGCAATGGCATTGTAGTGTGAATTCTGGCATCATAAAAATTATCAGGATTTATGAGAACTGACTGATTTTGCAAAGCCGGAAAAGCATTAGAATTAGTCAGCTGGTTTAATGTGCTGTACACCGGATTCAGCATATCACCGATAGGAATATCTATTGTTCTTCCGCCGTCAGCTTTCGTGTAGTTGGCATTTAGGGAAACGCTGGGGTAAAAAAGTGAATGTGCTTCTTTTAAGGCATACATGCTTTTGCTAATATCAAAGTTATGCTGCTTGATCACCTCATTATTTTTTAATCCGGTTTCGATGTAGCCGTCTAATTTATTTTGGGAATAGCCACGATACCCAAGTAAAATTGCAATTAGAATTAGTGTTTTTTTCATTTTATTACATTGTTTGTTATTTGAACAGTGTTCATTTTTTTAGCCAAAAAAAAATTATAATTTATCTATTATTTTCAAGTAAGCATTGTATCCATCAAAGAGGATAGTATCAGGACTTGCAAATTTGACACCTTTTGTTCTCTGCCTGATTTCAAGACAGCACATTCCGTGTACGAGACTCCAAATCATAAATGACAGCGATTCTACATCATGACCTTCAAAATGTCCTTTACTGATGCATTCTTCAACAGTTTTTTGAACCAGGCCAAAAGTTTCGATGCCTTCATCCCAAAAATCGCTGTCAGATTTTTCAAGAAACTCCATAGGTGCTTTAAGATTAAACATCAAATCATACATTTCCTGATTCTCGATTGCGAACTTGATGTATACAATCCCCATTTTTCTTAATCTTTCCATTGGATCTTCAATGGTGAATAACTCCTGGAAACATTTCCCAAGATCCTGAAATCCAATAGAATGCAAATTGTGCAGAATATCATTTTTATCCTTGAAATAAACATAAACCGTCCCAATACTGTAATCGATTTCATCAGCTATATTTCTAATAGTGGTCTGCTCTATTCCTTTCTCTAAAAAAAGCTTTTTTGCTCCTTTTAAAATTAAGGCTTTCAATGCTTCTTTTTCTCTCGCTTTTCTGTCTGCTACACTCATAAGTATAATTTTCATTGCAAATGTATATATTTTTTTTGAACACTGTTCATTTTTGACAGGAATATTTTTTCAGGCTTATTACTTTTGTTATATAATACCTTATTACATCTAAACGGTAATGCGTAAACAGTAATGCGAAAATGCTGGGCGGTCAACTGGCCATTAATGCCTGCATAAATGTGATCATTGAGATCATGTATGCCACAAAATACTAAGGCGAATTCTAAGATTATTAATGCATAAACAAATTCTTTTAGTTAAATTAGCATAAACAAACTAAATTATGAAACTTAAATTAGACAAGACTCTTCCACTTAAAAACATTGGGGTCCGTACATCAGAAAACCCGACGAGTTTTGTCGATAATTTTGAAATTCTCGATTTAAGTAATTTGGATAACAATCATTTTTTTTCCTTCAATTATTCCCGAAAGACATTCTACACAGCCACCTTATTACAAGGAGATTATCATATTGAATTTGAAGAGGAAAAAATTGAGATAATGGGCAATACGCTGCTATTTACAACTTCCAAAATTCCTTTTGGTATTACTACATCAAATGGAGTTTACAAAGGTCAAAGTTGTATTTTTAAAGAAGATTTTATAACAAAAAATAATAGTGGTTACCATTTGCTGGAATTTCCAATATACAAACCAGGCAGACAAAATATTTATTCACTAACCGATGACCAAGCTGGACATTTTACAGCCATTTATTCTAAGATGTTCGATGAAAAGCTCGATAACGGTAACTATAAAGAAAGTTTACAACGCAACTACCTTCTTGAACTTATTTTTAATGCCCAAAAGCATGACCCTGTAGCGTCCTACATCAAGAAAAATAATACCACTGAAGAGATAGCCTGCTCATTTATACGATTATTGGAATCACAATTTCCTATCGACAATCCGCAAGATGTTATTAAACTAAAAACTGCCGGAGAATTCGCAGAACATTTATCGCTGCATCCAAATTATTTAAACCGCCAGGTGAAGCTGTCAAAAGGAAGAACCGTCAGCGATATTATTAATGCAAGGATTGAGCAGGAAGCAAAGATTCTCCTGAAACTAACCAACTGGAATATTGCAGAGATTGCAAATTCATTAGGCTTTGAAGAGCCTTCCCACTTTAATACATTCTTCAAAAAGCATACTAAAACAGCTCCTACAGATTATAGGAAATTAAAAAGAGATTAACCCTTATGCACTTTTTAAACTAAAAAGTTTGATTTAGGTAAGGATTGGTTTTAATTGCGTTATATTCCCAAACGCCATTAGTGCGACCTTTGTCTTATAATTTTAAAATAATTAAAAATGACAAAAATAGCATTAGTGTCCGGTGCCAATAAAGGCATTGGTTTTGAAACAGCAAAACAACTTGCACAAAAGAACATCAAGGTTTTATTAGGAGCAAGAAATGAAACCGAAGGAAAAAAGGCAGAAGCGTCTTTACGTGATTTGTCGTTAGATGTTACCTATGTAAAACTGGACATCAGTGATTCAGAAGATATAGTGACCGTTAAAAGCTATATTGAAAACCAGTATGGTGTATTGGACATTTTGGTCAATAACGCCGCAGTATTTCTTGACAGTGAGTGGTTCGGCAATAATGTGGAATCAGTACCTATGAAAACACTTCGTGACACCTTTGATATCAATTATTTTGGTACAGTCGAACTTACCCAAGCATTGCTGCCGCTAATTAAAAAAAGTGATGCAGGTCGTATTGTAAATATCAGCAGTTTATCTGGTTCATTTGGAGTTCATCTTGATGAAAATCATTGGCTGTATAAATTAAAACCTTATGCCTACAGTGCTTCTAAAACTGCATTGAACCAATTTACGGTTTTCCTTGCAAATGCACTTAAACAAACCAATATCAAAGTAAACGCTGCAAGTCCGGGATGGGTTAAAACATCAATTGGATCAGATCAGGCACCACTTACACCGGAAGAAGGTGCAAAAACAGGCGTTGCATTAGCTTTACTTGATGATAATGGTCCAACAGGAACTTTTTCTCAATCTGGCGAGGTATTTCCGTGGTAAAAAATAAGCATTAATTCTCATTAAATTCCAAAATGACTGGATTGATTAAGGGAGTACTATTTATGGACAACTTAAAGATAAGAAGTAATGTGAAGTTTGGAGTTGATACCTTATTTTGCAAGTAAAAGCTAAGGCGGTTTTTACATTCAAGTTTTTTTAACCGAATCTTTTCCTATTTTCAAAGTTTTGGTGTAAATTTACACCAAAATAACTTTTATTATTATGACACGACAAAGTATATCATTAACTGCACCTAATGAAGAATGGTTAAAAAAACAGATAAATGCAGAAGAGTTTAGCAGTAAAAGTGAAGCCATTAACTATTTAATAAAAAAAGCACGTTCACAAGAAGAGTTCTATGACTTTGTAAGAGCTAAATTAGATAAGGGAGAAAAAAGTGGCTTTGTAAAAAAACAAACTAAAGAACAAATGTTAGCGGAGTTTAAAAAGGATTTGGGGGATGTATAGCTATTATTTAAGTAGCGAAGCCAAAGAAGATTTAAAAAGAATTTATTACTATGGTGTCGGTAAGTTCGGAATGGATCAGGCCGATCACTATTTCAATATGTTTTATGATTGTTTTGACAAAATAGAACAAAATCCATTTTTATTTCAATCTGCCGACCACATCAAAAAAGGATATCGTTATTGTGTTTGCGGTGTCGATACTATTTACTATCGAATAAATGGAGATGAGCGAATAGAGATTATTACTATTATTGGGAGGCAAGACTTTTAGATCTGGTGCTGTTAACTTTTTACAACAAAAAGCTAAGGAATTTTCAAAAGACTTTCCATCTGAAAAGCATCTAAATTTAAATTTATCAATAATAAAAAATATTGATATCTTTACAATCAAATTACCCAGAATAATATCACTGAATATCAATTAGTTAAATACCGAAAAAAGCGACAATTAAAGTTCGGGTGCAGAATCGGTGCACTTAGGTTTAAGACATCATAAAAACGTAGCATAGATGCGGGTTTGAGCGGTAAAGTTCGAATCCTGCTCTCCCCACGAAAGTCCTAATCATTGATTAGGACTTTTTTTTTGCTAAAAAACAAATCATACAAATCCTAGGATTCGCAGGTTTTTCTCTTATATACTGCTTTTCATATTTTTTAACCAGAACAAAATTTCTGCGATAAAATTGTGAAACATGTTTTTTTTAAGTAAAACTCAGCAAAACAAAGGCAAGCACAATTTAGGTTTGAATTTATTAAAGAAACGTTTAAACAAAACATATTTGGACGTTTAAACAAAGTAACTACATTTTGTATCATTTAATTTTGCTCCATTAAGTAACTTAAATTTAAAAAAATGGAACAGAATAATTATCAGGGAAAACTGCAGAAAGCGACCAGCTCGGGATTTGATGCTAAATCTACATCAAAAGAAGTTATAAACGGCATTGATCTTACAGGGAAAACTGCGATTGTTACCGGCGGAAATACAGGCATCGGTCTCGAAACGGTTAAAGCATTTTCAGAAGCTGGTGCAATAGTGATTGTACCCGCCAGAGACACAGAAAAAGCGAAAAGAAATCTTGATGGGATTGCAAATGTAATGATAGAAAAAATGGATTTGATGGATCCAGATTCTGTTGATGCTTTTGCAGAAAAGTTTTTGCATTTAGACAAAGCGCTACATTTACTCATCAACAATGCAGGGATTATGTGGGTGCCGTTACGAAGAGATAAGCGCGGTTATGAATCGCAGTTGGCAACCAATTATCTGGCTCTTTTTCAGCTCACGGCAAGATTATGGCCGGCATTAAAAAAAGCAAATGGCGCAAGAGTAGTTAATGTATCTTCGGGCGGACATCAATTTTCTGATTTTAACTTTGAAGATCCGAATTTCCTAAATCGCGACTATGAAACTTTGCAGGGATACGGACAGTCAAAAACAGCCGTTAATCTTTTTTCTTTGGAATTAGACATGCGTGCAAAAGAATATAGCGTGAGAAGTTATTCCTTATGCCCTGGTGCTGTTGGGGAAACAGAATTAGCAAGAGAAGCTCCAATTGATTTGTTTCAAAAACTAGGTTACAGTGATGCTGAAGGAAATATACTTCCAGAAGTTGCTGCTTCATTAAAAACCATTCCGCAAGGCGCAGCAACAACTGTTTGGGCATCAACTACCAAATTGCTTGACAATATTGGCGGTGTTTATTGTGAAAATGCAGATATTGCGACATTGAGTTCAAATGAAGCAATTATTGGCGGTATTAAAGCTTATTCATTAGATGAAAAAAATGCAAAACGTTTATGGAAATTAAGCGAGGAGATGACCGGAATAAAATTCGATCTTTAATATTTGTATCTTTATACCACACAAGCAATTATGGATTATCAGGTAAATTATATAAACCCGGAGATTAAACTTTCTAATTACAGCGGCAGGCTGTTTAAAACAGAAGCTGCGTTTAATGATCATTTGCTTGTGTGGTTAATTTCAGGGGAAACGAAAATTATTCAGGCAGATGAAAGTTTTGTATTTGGTCCAGGCAGTACTTTTTTAATTCCAAGAAATCAATTGGCCACCATCATCAATATTCCAAAAGATGGATCACCACACAAAGCAGTCGCGATGCATTTATCTGTTAAAAGACTGAGAGGATTTTATGATCACCAAAATGTAACGCCAAAAACGGCCGCATCAAAAATACTCAGTTTTCATAAACATCCGTTGCTCGAAAGCTGTCTGGCTTCGCTGATTCCTTATTTTGAAATGCAGGAGAATTTTCCCGAAAATATCGCCTCTTTGAAAATTATCGAAGCAATTTCAATTCTTAGAAATATTCATCCGGATATTGACTCGATATTAGCCAGTTTTGACGATCCTGATAAGATTGATTTAATTTCTTTTATGGAGAAGAACTTTATGTTTAATATGCCATTGGAAAAATTCGGGTATTTAACAGGCCGAAGTCTGACTACTTTCAAGCGGGATTTCCATAAGGCTTTTAACATTACACCTCAACGCTGGCTCACCAAAAAAAGATTAGAACTAGCCTATTATCAGCTTACAGAAAAAAACAAAAAACCTGTTGATATTTATTATCAAACTGGATTTGAGAATTTATCGCATTTTTCCTTTGCGTTCAAAAAACACTTTGGTCATTCACCAACTGAATTGCAAAGAATAAAAACACAATAAAGTCACAGTACTTTCAGACAGAAAGATTTGGAAGATAAATCCAAAAAGTTGTTCCTTTTCCCAGTATACTTGTGAAATTAATAGTCCCATTGTGGTTTTCTATAATACGCTTGCACAAGGCTAGTCCTATCCCATTTCCGCTGTACTGATCCCTTTGATGCAAACGCTGGAACATATCAAAGATACGGCCTGAATATTCACTGTCCATTCCAATACCATTATCTTCAATTGAAATGACATGAAAATTACCTGACGGAGCTGCAGGATCAAAAGCCGTATCGCTTTGAGCTGAAATTATACGAGAAGATATATTTACTGCTGGGTGTGCTGAATTAAATTTTAACGCATTATTTATCAAATTATAAAACAGCTGGCGCAGCTGCGTATCAAAACCATTGACAGCCGGAAGCGAACTTAAATTTATAACGGCTTTTTTTTCTTCTATAATAAGACTCAGATCTTCTAAAGTCTGCGCGGCGATATCATTAAGATCAATTTCTGCTGTAAATTTATCATGATTATTGGCACGGGAATAATTTAGCACATCTGAAATCAAATTAGATAACCTGCCTGCTGCCATAGTAATTTTATTAAAATAATAAAGCGTTTTCTGCTGTTCTGTCAGATGTTCCGCCGCCCTTGAAATCATGATCATGATTTTCCGAAGCGGCTCCTGCAGATCGTGACTTGTTATAAAGGCAAACTGTTCCAATTCTTTGTTTTTGAATTTCAACTTTGAGTTTGCATTTTCCAGTTCAAGCTGAATCTTTCGCAGCTCTGAATTGTCCTTTAAAGCTTCAACAATCATTTTCTGGGCATTATTATTTACAAAATAAATAAGCCAGCTGCTAATAGAACCGTCTTCAGATTTATTGGGCATAATAGAAACGTTATGCCATATAGAATTATCCCCTTTTTTAATTCGAATATCGGCAGAAAAATCTCTTTTGTTTTTTTTTGTATGATTCCATCCTTCGATAATTAGATCTACATCATCCTTATGTATAAAAGTTGTGAGGCTTTTTTTATCAAAAACCATTAAAGGAGCTTTTACATATATATCAAATGCATTATTTGCTAAAAGCACATTGTTTCGGTCGTTAACAATGCAGATTAAAACAGGAATTGTGTCAACCAGAGTCCTATAGCGATTTTCACTTTCTCCCAATTTTTCTGAAAGCGCTACAAGCTCGATATTCTTTTTTCTGATTTCATCATAAGCAGAAATTGGCGGTTCATACTTGAAGTAATCAACCAGAGTATTTATTTTTGCATCTGAAAGAAGTCCTGGTGAAGGCACGCGATGGCTTAAAGTTGTTACCGATTTATTGTCAGCATAAATGTATTCTATATTTCCCGATATTTTGGCAGCATATTTATATGCTTCGGGATTGCATTTTTTAAGATCAATTTCATCAGTAAGGACAGCCAGTATTTCTTTATGGCTCGCTCTAATGGTATTGATTCCCAAGACCAGCACAGAATTTTTTCCATTAGCTATGGAGCATCTAGCTATTTCCGAAACAGCCGTAGAAAAACGGGTCTGCGACGGGACAGGCATGCCGCACATTTCAGCAATTTTCATCGAACGTTTATGAGCCAGTATGAGGTCCATTTCATTGTCCAGATTAATTTTTACAATTTCCTTCATAAAGCCTTAAATTATTTTTCCAACCAAAATTGTGGCATCATCAGTTCCTCTCACATTATCTTTATACAAGGCAGAAGCAATAATGGCCGGACTCTGTTTAATTATAGAATTCAATTCGCTTAAATTCCATCTGGTTCTCAGTCCGTCGCTATGCATCACAATAATCTGGTGTTTCTGGTATGGAACAATAGTGCTGTTTATAGTGCGGGGAATATTATGACCTATAATACCATTATATGGCGTATAAGTTTTGTTGTCAAGCCCGTTATAAATTCGTGTATTGATATTACCGATACCGCATATATTCCAACTTTCTCTTTCATAATCAACAGTTGCAATAGTAGCAACAAGTCCTCTACTTTTTTTAACGTATTCATGAACATAGCGAAGCACTGCTACAGGATCATTTTCAGCGCATTGCTTAAAAGCTCTAATCGCCTGTTCTACCGCTTCATGTGCATTTGCTCCATGTCCTAATCCGTCTCCAACAAAAATCTGAAAACCTTTTCTAGAATATTTAATGTGATATCCGTCTCCGCATACTCGCTCACCCGGATAATTGACGCTTAATGCGCATATATCCAATCCTGTATTGGAACGTGGAATAGAAATATCAGCTTTATCACAGATTTTAATGTATTGGACAGTTCCCCATCCTCTCATGGAATAAATCTGAAAATCATTGCTTAATCTCTTAATAGCACCAATACCCTGACCAAGTGTACTCGAGGTAGAATAACCGTCTTTCATTATCTTGGAAATGTTATCGATACCAGTTCCTTTATCAAGGCAGTATATTTCTATTTCATTACAGCTTCCGTTATGATTTGCCCTGTAAAGCAGATCGCCACCGCCAGCATATTTAATAAGATTAGAAGTAAGTTCGGCAATAATAATATCAGTTTCAGCTGCTCTGTGCGGTTTGAAACCTAACTGAAGTGCTAAATTATGAATCTCTCTTTTAATAAAAGCGATAAGACTCCTATCGTCAATTTTGTAAACGGAAAAAGTATTATCCATTTTTCCATTTTATTATAGTTACGGTTGTACCGTTTCCTAATTGTGTTTGTATATCAAATTCATTTACCAGCCTTTTTGTGCCCGGCAGTCCAAGGCCTAAACTTTTTCCTGTGCTGTAGCCATCCTGCATAGCCAGAGAAATATCTTTTATACCTGGCCCATTGTCAATAAAAGTTACGCGTACACCCAGATCTCGTCCGTTGGTTACAGATTCTATAATAACCCTTCCTCCTCCTCCGTATTTGAGAAGATTACGCACAAGCTCACTGGTAGCAGTAATTAACTTGGTCTGGTTTAAAATACTCATTCCAATTTTTACACCATACTCCTTTACGCGATTACGCAATGGAACCACATCCTGCTCTTTTACAATAAGCAGTTCTTCTTTATTGGTTGCTGTCGTCATACACCTGCTCCTCGTTATCGCCATTGTACATTTTCGCGCGAAGCAAATCCATCCCTTTTTCTACATTTAAGGCACTTATAACACCGTTTAAAGATAATCCAAGCTCTACAAGAGTAATAGCAACCGCAGGCTGCATACCAACCACTACAGTCTGGGCATCCATAATTTTTGACATAACGGCAATGTTCCCTAAAATTCTTCCCATAAAGGAATCAATAATAGAAACGGCAGATATATCAATTAAGACGCCCTTTGAATTATGTTTGTTAATAGTATTTATTAAATCAGATTCAAGATTTTCAGCCAATTGGTCATACAGATCGACCTGTATGGTAACCAGCAGAAAATCTCCCATCTTGAGTATTGGAATTCTTTCCATGTCCGTAATCTAATTCGTTATTTTCTTTTCACAACCGTAAGCTGAAGCATATCAAAGGCTGTTTGAAGAGCACTTGCAAGTGAAGCTTTGGTAATAATTCCAGTAAGATCTATTCCTAAATGAACTACAGTCTGTGCAATTTCAGGGCGGATACCGCTGATAATACACTCTGCTCCCATTAGACGGGTGGCACTTACAGTTTTTATAAGATGCTGGGCTACTAGTGAATCTACTGCCGGCACGCCTGAAATATCAAGTATCGCAATAGAACTTCCTGTGTCAACAATCTGCTGTAAAAGGTTTTCCATAACGACTTGTGTTCTAGAACTGTCTAGTGTACCAATGATAGGAAGTGCCACAACACCATCCCAAACACGAATAACAGGAGTCGAAATCTCACTGATCTCATCAATCTGTCTTGAAATGACATCTTCCCGTCCTTTCATATACGATTCAAAAGTCAGGATTGTCATATTATCCAGCAGTTTGCTTAACTCTAAATTAGCGCTGTATAATTTTGAGGGGTCGGACTCTATTTCTGAAAGAATTTTAGAAGCCGCTTCCTTAAAAGCAATCAGGTATTGGGCATTTTCACGAGGTGAAAAACCGCGTCTGCCTCTCGAACTTGAAATTCCGATTAACAGATCATGAACCTTTTCAAATTCGTCTGATTCAGTATTTCCATTTGAATGCTTTAAAGCATCCAGTAAAAGAGCCGCGAACTCCTTTGATTCTTCTTCTTCTGTTGCTCCGTCAGTAGAACCGCTTGCTTGTAAAAGCTGAGACCATGTAGTCAATAATTTGTTTTGGTGCTCTTTCAAGCTTGCCAGGAGATTGTTCTGCATTTGTTGTGATATTTGGATATTCATGTAAATATAGACAATTAATGTTAGTAAAACTGTCGAGTTTCAGAAAATACTTGTAAAAAAAACATCCTTTAATTTCTGTATACATAACCTATTTTAATAGCAAAATTATTCTCCCGTCTGCATGTGGGGAGCATCTACAGGTTTAGACTGAGAAGAACCTATCTGTCTCAGATAAATGGAAAAAATAACTATAGCAGATACCGACAGAAATTCGCTCTGCCAGTTCTGAAAAGACTCAAACCAAAATCTGGAATCTCCAATGTATTCTGAAGCAGTTTCAAGCTGCAAACCTTTTAATGCCAGCTTTTCATTTTCATCTTTCAAACTCCCATAAAAATGCGCGCCAAAAGAAATAAAAAACAATAAAAATAAGGCAATACTTAGAGAATGCTTATATACAGATAATATCCATCCACCTTTTTTAACCGGCCACGGAACATTTTTTCTTTCGGATGATGGCTCTCTGTCAACTTCTTCTTCTTTATCGAAATCTTTAGACTCTGAAGAACCTTTCTGCTGTAGAAAAATAGTCAATATCACTAATAAACCCATTTGAAGAAATTCACTTTCCCAATTTTCAAATGTAGATTCTATAAAATGTCCTGTAGAAAAATAAGAACCCAAACTGATTGTTGAGGCTCCGTCTTCTAAAAGATCTTTATTGTGTTCTACAAATCCAAATAAAACCTGTCCTACAAAAGAGATTACAAATAATAGAAAGAAAGAAATCGAAAGCCCATTATTGCGCAAGAATTTTTTCATGATTTCAGTTGTAAAAGATTGCAGACTATTGTTTTTCTAATTCATCTTCCGCAGGCAGTAATTGAGATTCCATAAATTTCCCTTTTACAATAGTTCCTTCCTCATCTTCCCATTCTGTTATAACGTTCTCTATCAAATCGGGTTCAAAACCAACAACCTTCATCACCTGTGTACCAAATTCCTGCTGCACCTGTTGTCCTTCTTTATACATAATATTTTATTTTTTTACTAATTAAAAATTTGCTTATTCCTCCTTTGGGAATAAACCATTACGCCTGTTTAATTTTAAACTAAAGGTATAGAAGCTCTAGCGGACTACTTTATATCATTATTATACTTTATTTACATTATTCCCCTTAAAAAACAAAATAAACCACCGTAGACCAATTAGAATTCTTTTCCAGAGCATAAACCAGCCAGATATAATTTTTCTTTTGTCTGATTTAACAAAAAAAGATGAGCATTACTGCTCATCTCTAAATTATTTATTCTTAAAATTTATTCAAATTCAAAAGTTTAGAATTCTAAAATCTCATATCACTAACTTTGAAACACTACGCAATTACATACTGTTTCCTATTTTTTAAATTTAAAATTTGATTAACCTTTTGGAGCTATAATTTGGTAATTTCCACTCAGATGCATTAAACTGAAGAGATACATTAATCCATCATAATATGGATCAAAATAACCGTCTTCATAAGGCTCTAGCTTGGCATTCCAAACAGCATGAACAAAATCTATACTTGCTTTGTCTTTATTTACTAATGATGCTGTAGCTGCCGTTGCTACTAATCCGATCGAATGTCTTAGCTTTTTAACCGGACCTGCTTGAAGAATAAACTCTGGAGTAGAACCATCCAGATTGAACTGATCTTCATAAGTATCTAATCCTTTAGACCTTAAGAAATTTTGAAATCGCTTCGCATAATCTTCCTGCCATTTTTTATCTTTTCCGTGCCAAGTATAATCCATGGCAATGTTCATAGGAACTCGCCAAGAATCATAACGGAATCCCGGAGGCATCCAAGGTGTTGGATGCGGTTCTCCATTAAATTCTGTATAATCTGAATTTAGCCCCGTCACAGGATGGCAGGCTTTATGCAAAAAGTTACGCGAAACATCGGCACATTCTTTATAAAACTGCTCGTGTCCGTCTTTGGCATACAATGCCCATATTTCATAAAAGGCAGGAACATGATAAGAAGGATCTGTCCAGTTGTAGCCTCCTCCTTCTGGAACAAAAGTAATTTGCTTATGTTCTGTATTAATAATATTATGCACATTACCAGTACCATCTTTCTTCCACATAGCATCTAGTATTTTCCTTGCTTCTTTGTAATAGTTTATTTCTGTATCATTACCCCATTTATTAGAAGCGAAAAGCAGACTTGTTATATAGTACAATTCTCCATCTGAAGCAGAACCTGGAGAATTTTGTTTTTTAGTCTCTGGGTTTACGCTCCATGCAAAGTATCCTTCTCTTGGCCCATCTTGATGCTGCATGTATTTTACGGACCATCTCCATAAACGATCAAAAACATCTTTTTTATTAAGCTGAACGGCAACCATCATTCCGTATGACATTCCTTCTGTACGGGCATCTTTATTTTTAATATCAGAGACGTATCCTAGAGTATCCCCTTCTTCAAAATAAACTTTATCTGGCCCTTCAAAAACATCATAATAGGCTTTGGATAACTTCTTGTCGATATCAATTTGGCTGTAACCTGCTTCTTTAAAAAGATTACGGTATTGAGGCCTTTTTAATTCTGATTTATCCGCTTTCTTTTTATTTTGACTAATAACAAAAAACGGAACCATCACTGCAAAAACCAATAGGAGAAGTCGGGTTCTAATCATGTAATTAGTTGTAAAATCTTTAGCTATAACCATGTTCATATTTTTATTATTTTACTAGTTAATTCAAAAAAAGTGCACTCTGAAATCTTTCGCTTCATTAGAAAAATTAAATAAGCTTTTTATTTGATTCTATTTACTCCTTCTGCAGTTTGTATTATTTTTTGAATGGTTCCATCTTTATTATAATGCATATAATCTACACAGATTGAACGTCTGTAGCTGCCGCCTGTTGGCAGACTTCCGTTATGATAAAAGAAGTATGATTTTCCTTTATAATCTATAATACCAGGATGTGTGGTAAAGCTATTCTGCACATTTTCCTGAATAATTCCTTGATACGTCCAAGGTCCCGCAATATTTTTAGCTGTGCAGTATTCTATCATTTCAGGTTTTGTACCTTCACTGGCATATACTAAATAGTAAAGTCCTTTTCTTTTATAAACCCAAGGTCCTTCAATATAGTTTTTAGGCTTGAAGGTGGTAATAGCTCCATCTAGCTCTATCATATTCTTTTTAAGTTTAACCCATTTACAGCTTCCGTTGCCCCAGAACATATATGCCTGCCCATCGTCATCCACAAACACAGTCGGATCAATATCATCCCAACCATACTTCATGTCGGTTGTCATTTCGTTTATTATAAGTGCTTTTCCAATCGCATCTTTAAAAGGGCCTGTAGGACTATCTGATACCGCAACGCCTATTGCTGCACCGCCTTGACTTACCTCATCTTTTTTATGAAATGTCGAAACAAACCAATAAAACTTGTCGTCTCTCTCGATGCATTGAGCGGCATACGCATCGCCCGTTGCCCATGAAAATGTGTTAGGCGAAAGCACCGCTCCGCGATCTTTCCAGTCTTTCATATTTGTTGTCGAAAACACATGCCAGTCAGCCATTTTATAATTAGTATCTTCCGGAGTGGCTACATCGTGTCCTGTATATAAATACAAGATTCCCTTGTGTACAAGAGGAGCAGGATCTGCTGTAAAGATGTCTTTAATAATGGGGTTTTGTGCTTCTATGTTTATTGTAAAAAAACAAGAAATGATCACCAATAAAATTTTACTTATATTTTTCATTTTTTGATTGAATTAATTCAAAATTCCATTTGATTTTTTCTTCGATAGTATTTCTCTAAACAATAAACAGCGCAGTAAATGCGCTGTTTATAAAAAACTAACTTAACTTAAACTAACCAAAATTTAAAGCCTTAATAACCAGGATTATTATCACTAGGCTTTATTTTAGGATTAGACGAGGTTTCTCTGTTTGGTATTGGCCATAACTCGCTTTTACCAGCAGTAAAACCTGTTCCTTGTAATACAGTATTTGCTATACCCCATCTTATAATATCATCAAAACGAGATTGTTCTCCAGCAAATTCTACTTGACGTTCGTGAACAATTGCTGCAAAAACAGCCTCTTTTGTTGGAGCAATGTTAGTTGTCAGGTTGGCTCTGTCGCGCACCTCTTTGATATATTCTATTGCTGCTGTCTGCGAACCGCCATCTCTTTGGTTTTCGCATTCTGCTTTCATAAGCAGCACATCCGCGTAACGCATTACTTTAAAGTTAATGCTTGATCTTGTTGCTTCATCTTCTCTATTGTAATAGTTTTGATATTTTTTCCACCCTGCTCTTCTAATACCTGCAGAGGTAGTAAAATTACTTGCTACCATTACCTTGGTTCCTTTTAAATAAGATGATCCTGGCACATAAAAAGTATCTCCAAAGCGGTTATCACCTGCTTCATACGAATCTAAAAGATCGTCTGACGGATAAACATTATACCAGCTAAGATTTCCATATTCCTGACCTCTTAGTGTTGACTCCTCAAAGCCTGTTCCTCCACTATCACCAACAGCACCCCATTGATCACCGGTTCCATTTTTTTCATCAAACTCAATTTCAAAAATCGATTCTTTGCCATGTTCCGTTTCTTCCATAAAGTTGTTGTAAAAATTCCCTTTATCTTCAAGACTGTAACCCGTTACATTATTAAGCGCTGCTAAAGCTTCAGTATATTTCTTTTGATATAACAATACTTTACCCAATTGCGCATAAGCGGCTTCTTTATTAGCTCTTCCTGCAGATTCTGATCCTTTTGGCAAAAGATTTTGAGATGCAAATACCAGATCCTCTTCAATCAAAGCATACACCTCTGCTTTAGGGCTTCTTGCATTTCCGACAATAGTGCCTGTTTTATAAATTGGCAAATCACCAAAACGTTTTACTAATAGAAAGTAATAGTAAGCTCTTAAAAAATGAGCTTCTCCTAAATATTTGTTCTTTTTTTCCTGAGATAAAATAGAAGCTGGAAGAGCGTTAATTTTCTGCTCATTGTCTAGCACAAAATTTGCTCTGGATATTCCCATATAACAAGATTCCCAGTAATATTGAATAATATCATTTCCTCCGTTAAAAGAAAAATCCTGAAAAGGTTTCTTGTTACCTTCTAATTGCGGATTCCCTAAAGCGTCATGCCCCATAAGATCCATCGCAAAGAAAAGATTTCTTCCATAAAGTCCTCTGGTCTGAAGATTTGCATAAGAAGCATTTACAGCCGACTGCACCTGTGCTTCAGTTTTAAAGAAAGTTTCAGGCGATAAAGCATTAGGATTATTCAATTCTAATTCGTTCGTGTCACATGAAGTTATGGTTAAAACTCCAGACAGTACTATAAGTATATATTTAATTTTTTTCATCGTCTTTAAATATTAAAATGTAACATCAATTCCAAAAATCACCGATTTTGGCTGTGGATACCTTCCTAAATCAATACCTGCTGAGTTCGCATTAGCATCTGCACGTGCAATTTCTGGATCTAAACCTGAGTAATTTGTAATGGTAATAAGGTTCTGTCCGCTTACGTAGAATCTTGCTTTTGAGAAATAGCTTTTAAAAGCATCTCCAGATAAGGTATATCCTAAAGCGATGTTTTTTAATCTCGTAAAAGAACCATCTTCTATATAACGCTGGTTTGCTGAAGACCAGTTAATATCTGCACCTTGAGCTCTTGGCAATGTTGCAGAAGGATTTGTAACAACTCCATTTACAACATTTGCTCTATCTAAAACATCTGTGCTGGCATTAAACAAACGGTTCATTCCTTTTAGATCAAAAGTATTGGCATTGTAGATGTCGTTACCCGCCACACCAGTTATAAAGCAATTGAAATCAAAGTTTTTATAAGCTGCACTAAGGTTTAAACCATAGGTAAAATCAGGATATGGATTTCCGATGTTTGTTTTGTCATCTGAATTAATCACTTTATTTCCATCACGATCAACAATTTTGATATCACCTGGTTTTACAGATGTCTGGCCTGGCCCAAAAACAGCATCTACTTCTGCTTGATTTTGATAAATTCCATTGGTCTGATATCCATAAAAGTAAAATAACGGCTGACCTACTTCTAATCTTGAAAAATTCTCTAAACCTGCTCTTGGTGAAGGTCCGCCTAAAACACTCGTTACCCCTGGAGCTAAACTCACCACCTCATTTTTACTGGTACCTAAATTTGCCACAGCAGACCATGTAAAGTCTCCTTTTCTGTCGTTGTACCCAATCGAAACTTCAAAACCGCTTACTTTTACGTCAGCAATATTTTGAATCTGCGTACCGCCGCCTGCAGATCCAACAGAAGCGGCAAGAGGAACTGCAAAAAGAATATCACTACTCTTATTGTTGAAATATTCAAATGAACCCGTTAGCTTTTCATCAAAAAATCCAAAATCAATACCAATATTTCTATCCAATTTTGACTCCCATTTTAAGTCTGGATTAGCTGCCACTCCCAAAGAAACTCCAGGTGCATTCTCTCCTCCAATTGGATAATTGTAATTTGCTATTAAAGTAGCGCTGTATTGGTAATTGTCTATTCTGTCATTTCCTGTTGTTCCTGTACTCGCTCTAAGCTTTAATGTGCTGAAAATAGAATTTTGCATGAAATTTTCCTTTGCTATATTCCAACCTGCAGCAATAGAATAAAAATTACCCCAGCGATTATTTGATCCAAAACGAGAAGATGCGTCTCTACGTCCTGAAACTGCCAGTATATATTTATCATCGTAGTCATAGTTAATACGAACAATATACCCTAAGTTTTTTTCTTCATAATTTGCAGAACCCAAACTTCCTTCATTATATCTCAACTGATCAATTTCATTTGAAATGTAGTAACGGCTGCCAGCTGCGACACTTTGCGATTTTCCATCAATTTTAGTAATAACTCCTAAAACTTCCAGATTATGTTTGTTGGCAATAGTCGTTTTATAAGTTAAACTATTATCAAAAACGATCGTCTGTCCTTGAGAATTTGTTTCGTTTGTTGAAGAAAACGCCTGCTTATGGTAAGAACCATCCTGAAAACTTGGAATGAAAGTATGATCTTTACCTGTATAATAATCTAAAGAAACTTGTGATCTGAATTTTAATCCCTTGTAAATTTCCAGTTCCGCATAAATGTTTCCAATGATCGATAAGTTATTTATTTTCTGATATCCTAAATTAGCTACACGAACAGGATTTTCTGCGTCATTGCCATCAATAGCGCTAGGTCCTTGGTAACCGCCTAAATTATCTTGGTTATATATCGGTAAATAAGGTGCCATTTTTATAGCATGTTCTAATAATGTTCTTCCTCCAGCAGTACGTTCTGGATTAATGGTACTGAAAGAAACACCAATATTGCTTCCTACTTTTAATTTACCAATATCCTGCGTGTTATTAGCTCTAAAAGAATAACGTTCGAAACCTGTATTAACAATAGCTCCCTCCTGTTTCATATATTCTGCAGAATAACGGCTTGTAGAATTTTCTGTACCATTTGAAAAACTCAAATTATAATCCTGCATAAGTCCTGTTTGAAAAATCTGGTCTTGCCAGTTGGTATTTATGTTTCCAAACTCAGCTGCTCTAGCCGTTAAATCACTTCCTAAATCTTTAGCATACTGAAGGTATTGCTGTGTATTTAAAACATTATACCTTTTTGTCACTTCCTGCCCTCCAACGTAAGTGCCAAAGCTTAACTGACCTGGACCTTTTTTACCTTTTTTGGTAGTAACCATAATAACGCCATTAAAAGCTTTAGAACCGTATAAAGCTGTAGTCGAAGCGTCTTTCAAAACAGAGATGCTCTCAATGTCATTAGGGCTTAAGCCTGAAAGATTTCCAGTTAAAACTCCGTCAATTACATAAAGCGGAGCACTATTTCCCATTGTAGCCAAACCACGAATACTAACTGTAGGATTAGAGCCTGGCGCACCATTTACAACGGTAACCCCTGCCGCGCGTCCTTGCAGTGCAGATTCAGCATTTGTAATAGGTACAGCGGCAATATCTTTTGAGCTTACCGTTGAAACTGCACCAGTAACCTTAGTTCTCTTTTGAGTACCATAGGCTACTACAACTTCATTTAAATTTTGTGTAGATTGAACAAGAGTTACATTAATCGAGCTTCTTTCGCCCACAGTAATAGTCTGTGATACTAAGCCCACATAAGAAAAAGTTACTTTATCGGTTGGATTAACTCCTTTTAAAGAGTATTTACCGTCAAAATCTGTTGATGCGCTATTCTGCGTTCCTTCTACATTAATACCGGCACCAGGTAGCGGAAATCCTGAGGGGTCGGTAATCACGCCATGAATGGTCTTTGATTGTGCCATTATACTATGACTGCTCACGATCAGCAGTCCGATTAGTGCAATTTTGAGTTTTAAGTTCATATTAATAGTTTTTGTTTGGTTTAAATAGTTAATGGTTTGTGTAATTTAATTGTAATAAAAGTTCATTGGTGGTATTTTTATTTGGTTATTTTTTTTGAGTCTTATTGTTTTGAAAAAATTGATTCCTGCACATTGTAATTATTTTCGGTAACAAATATAAAAAAACAACTAATAAAACAATCGGTTGCATTGTGTTTTATTTAAAATATAAATAAAAAAACATCAAAATAAAAACATTAAAAATATTTTTTAGTTTAAAAAAATAAGAATAATTTATTTTGAAAATAAATTTGAAAATAAATTATAATAATTTAGTAGTTAACTGACAGATTTTCTACAGAAAATATAATATAGGAAAAATCAAATATTTTCTTTTAAAAACAATAATAAAATAAGTAATATAGTACTAAAATAAGTTAAAAAGTATTCTTTTACAATTTATCTTATAAAGAAAAAAACTCCAAAAAGGTAAGAAAAAGAAAAACAGCAATCGGTTGTTAAAAACACTAAACCTTATTTGAAGCTATTTGTTGATACTGCCCAAAACAAGAAAGCTCGATGTGATTTAGTTTCATAATCTGCATCGAGCTATAAATTATTGACAAGTTTTTTACGTTTATCACAAATGACAATAGAAATCCTTTTGGATATAAATCCTATCAGTCTAAAATCTTATTTAGTTACTTCATAAAAAATGCCCCAAATAACATTTAGTATTCTGGGACACTGACTTTTGATCAAAACAAATCAGATTAACTCATTTTAATCATAATAATTAAAATTGTTTTAATTGACTATTACAATTCCTCCATTGCGAGGTATTTTTATTTCTATTTCTTTGTTTTTATTTATTCTCAGCGCATTTACTTTTCCATTAAGCTGATCATCATCTGTGTAATAATTTACCGCTGTCCCAGAAGAAAACATGTCTAATTTTAGTTTGGTTCTAAGAGTTTTATTTTCAGCATTAACTCCAGCGATATACCACTTTACTCCTTTTCTTCTGGCCAGTAATACATATCTGCCTGGGTATCCATCCAAAAGGCGAACCTCATCCCATACTGTAGGCACTTCTTTCATAAATTTTATAGCCCACTCTGGAGCATCATATAGATTATTTGGCGCTAAGGCAAAATGCTGGACACCACTTTGAAAAAGCACCGAAGTCGCTAGTGCAAACACATCAGAAGTCATTCTTTTTGAACCTTTATTTGCAATATTATCACTGTTATAGAATTTATTCAAAGTACTTCCTCCAAAATCCATGCTACCAACCGTATTTCTAATAAAAGTATGTGTTGCTGCATTTACAGCTTCATTATCACAGCTTTGCTGCCCAAAATGCAAATTCTCACTTGCCAAAACCGCTTCACTGGAGGCAAAATTAGGATGCATTCGTTCCCAACCTCGCGGTAAGGTACAGCCATGAAAAATGACCATAATTCCAAAATCATTCGCATCTGTTAAAATATCTTCGTACAATTTCATGGTAACCTGCTTGTCTCCTCCAAAAAAATCAACTTTAATGCCTTTTATGCCAATGCTTTTCATCCATGCCATTTCTCTACGTCGAATAGCGGCATTATCCATTAATCCCTTCGGACCCTGCGGAGCATCATTCCAATATCCATTTGAATTGTACCATAAATAAAGTCCTACGCCTTTCTGTGCACCGTATGCTGCTAATTCGGCTATTTTATCACGGCCTATCTGCGTATCCCAAAGAGCATCAATTAAAATGGTTTCATATCCCATTGAAGCACTAAAATCGATATACTGCTTCTGTACAGGAAAAGTGGTATTATTATCCATTTTCATAATCCAGCTCCAAGTGCCTTTTGTATATGCATATTCTTTAGAAGCTTCATATTTTGGCTTAACTAAATCAAACGGAATAGTGGTCTCCACAATAGGCGCAAGTGTTTCGCCAATCGTAATAGTGCGCCATGGCGTTTCTCCTGTAAGAGATATTCCAGGAGAAGCTGTCCCGTTTCCGTTATTCTCTCCCTGCATCGGAAATCCAATTGTATATAACCCGTTTTCATGTCCAATTAACCTGCTTGCGCAATATCCGCTGTCTACACCTGTTTCAGAAATTAAAAGCCATCCGCTGTTATTTACTTTAAACAGACATGGAAATGTGTATCCATTTCCTAATCCATTTTTTCCGACCGCATCATCTAGTGTATATGAAGTTTCATAACTGGGAGCTGTTCTGGCAAATCCTGTCATTGGATTACTTTGCGGACAAAGAAATGTCGTAGTTTCTTTTGGGAATAAAAACCCTGAAACTTCTTCTTGAACCACACAGGAAAGTGTTTCTTTCTGTGGATATAATTTATATTTAAATGCCACATTATTGTTGCTGACTCTAAAAATCACATCAAGTACAGATGCACTCTCTTTTGTGAATGAAAAAATGGCTTCGTTTGCCATATAATGAACGTTGCTTTGCTTTATGTTGCGCAATTGGTAAGTCTCGTCTATTTTACTTTCTTTCACATTTCCTTCTAAAGACAAGCCAGAGCTAAAATCTCCTGCATTTGTCTTTAATCCTAAAGGAGATTTTTCGATAAAGCTCTTTTTATTGTATGTAACGCTATACAATGGAATTCCATTACTTATAGAAACCGAAACTATGAGTTTTCCGTCTGGACTTTTTACTATTGACTGAGCGTTTAGTTTTAAAAAGCTAACCAAACATAGGAGTATTAAACTTTTAAGATTCATAATTGTTTAGGGATTTATCTTTTGCCAAAAGAGTTTTTATTTTTTTTTTATGTTTGAAGATAGCACTAAAACAAATATTTAATTTAGATATATTTATTTTTTAAAGCGTTTTTAGGCTACAAATAATTGGCGTTTTTCTTCAAGAGTTAATTCTGAATTACTTACTTTCTGAAATTTTCTCTTCTACACGGAAATAATCAAAATCTGCATAACCTCCAGTTGTTTTTGAAGCATAATTAAACAACCCAAATCGATAACCCATAAAATGAGGAAGTGTGTACGGCATCTTTATAGTTCTTCCGATGCTAATCCATTTTTTGCCCTCTAAACTGTAATAGAATCTTCCTTGGTCTGCTTGATTTTTAAAATTACATTCGGCTTTAAAATAGATTTTGTCCTGATTCAATAAAATGCTTTCTATTTCTTTTGGATTTCCATTTTCAGCATTTATCATGATGATTTTTTTCTTGCCATTCTCGACTTTTATTCCAACTAGACCAAAATCTTTTTGCAGCAACGAAAGTCCTGCAAAATCTCCTTCTTTCATATTAGAAAGCTCTAGCATTGCAGATCCCGAACATACAGGACCAAAAGTTCTTTGTGTCAAAATATTTTTTACCTGCGTAAAACTGCTGTCTATTCTAGAGGTTCTTAACCTTAAATAACCTTTTCTCTCTTTAACAGACCAATATGTATTATCTGGATTATGATTCCATTGCCAAACCAGTGGCAAATCATCTTCTCCATTTTTACGGATAAATTCATCTGAGTTTACAATTCCGGGAATCAGGCTTTTATGGGCTGGAAGGTCTAGATTTTCTGGTACTTTACCATTTTCTCCCAATACAGGCCAACCGTCTTCCCATTTTACAGGAACCAGATACGGAATACGGCCAACACCTCCTGCATCTCTAAATAAATAAGAAAACCATCTGCCGTCTGGAGTATCAATAAGTCCGCCTTGTGCAATGCCTAAATCCTGCAGTCCTATCTTTCCTTCCCAAGGCCCTGCAATCGAATCCGCTCTATGTATGATTACCGTGCGCATACCGTTTTTGGGCCAGCAGATATTAAATAAATAATATTTTCCATTGATTTTAAAAAGCTGCGATCCTTCAGCCGGCAGCATTATATCGCTTTTCGCAGGTTCATTGGCATTTTCTATTAAAACTTTTTTGGTCTCTTCCTTTACTTCTGATAAATCTTCTTTTAATTCAACTATTTGAATCTTTCCGCCGCCCCAAACAAGATAAGCTTTACCATTATCATCAAAAAAAAGTGAATGATCGTGATAAGAATTGTTTAAAACAGTTTTTTTCCAAGGTCCGTTTTCAATATTTTTTGTAGAAAAAATATAAGTCTTGCCCGTTGTTCCCGAAAAAGTGCTCACATAATACATACCGTTATGATAACGCAGACTGCTCGCCCACGAACCTCTGCCATAATCATTTTTTCCATGATTTAAATTCAGTCGATCATCAGTATCCTCTAAAGTTTGATAAGCGTAATTTACCAGATGCCAATTCACTAAATCTTTAGATTTCATAATTGGAACGCCAGGATTCATGTGCATTGTGGTGCTGCTCATATAATAGGTATCCTTAACTCTAATTATAGATAAATCAGGCACATCTGCAAAAATAATAGGATTTTGAGCTTTATCATTTTGAGCCTGACCTGCAAAAATGTTCATTATAACGGCTAGAACAGCATATATAAAATTGTGTGTTTTTATCATAATTTCTTTTGTCGGTATTTCTAAAAAATATCTGATAGGAATATGATGCTAATTGAATAATAACTGTAAGTACATCCATAAATCATGTCTCCATACTGGCCATGTGTGTCCGCCAGAATACTCGCTATAGCTATATTTAAGACCTAGCTGATCAAACTTTTTCATCATTATCTGACAATTCTCATAGGCGATGTCTTCCTTTCCTCCCATCGAAATCCACAAATTTTTTAGATTACCATTAATAGACTGCGCATTGTTTTTTATAAACTCATATTGAGGATCAGCTAATTTTGGATTATTTGCCCACCAGCCCGAACTGAATACGCCGAGGCTTGAGAACAGTTCCGAATTTTTAATTCCCGAATAAAGTGTCTGCAGTCCTCCCATTGACAATCCTGCTAAAGCTCTATTTTTACTATAGGTTGCAACTTTAAAATTACTTTCTACAAAAGGTATTGCACCATTTTTCAACTCGTTTTCAAATGCTTTTAATGTTTCTTCGCTAAAACCAGCAATACCGCCTGTATTCCCCATATTTCCATCAAGCATTACAATGAGCATCTTCTTTGCTTTGTTTGCTGCAATCAGATTATCTAAAATTAAATTTGCTTTTCCTTGAGTGCTCCATCCTCTCTGGTCTTCGCCTCCTCCATGCAGAAGATATAAAACAGGAAATTTTTCGGTCGCGGTTTCATATCCTGGCGGCGTATATACATACATTTCACGCCAAGAATTAGTTGCTTTCGAAAAGTATTTCATTGTTCTTACCTCACCATGCGGAACGTTTTTCAATTCATAAAAATCTCCATCTCTTTTAGGAATTTCTATTCCGCTAGCCATACGTCCCATTCCATAAAAGGTTTCACTTGATGGATCTGCAACTGCTACACCATCAATTAAAAGGGAGTAATAGTTAAACCCGCCGTTGATTACATCGGTTGTTACATTCCATACTCCATAAGCGTCTTTCTGCATATCGTACTTTCGTCCTAGATCTATCTGCACTTTCAAAGCTTCAGGCGCGTTGACTTTAAAGAGTACCCTATTGTCAGGCAATATCTGAGGATACTTAGCACTACGAATATTCGTTTCGGGTGTGGTTCCTAAAACAGTATATTTTGCAAAACTCGATTCGTCAACGGGCTTAAACAATAACTGCGAAAACATGTATAAACTGTTTTTCCATACTTTAAAATCATGAACTCCAGGCTCTAGGTAATAAATGTGTGGCACATTGTTTTTAAATAAATAATCGTGGGTGCGTTTACTTTCAATCAGCCAATCATTATCTCCGCAAGAAATCCAAAGGAGTTTCAGTTTCTTTTTAGTTTCTTCAGGATTGGGAACTAACTCTTCTGTTTTCTTCGTATTAGGGGCAGATGAAAATCCTCCTATCCAAGCAAATTTATCTAAGTTCTTTAAACCGAAATTCAGAGACTGTCCGCCTCCCATAGATAATCCTGCAAGGGCACGATGTTCTCTGTCTTTGAAAACATTGTATTTTTTTTCAACAAAAGGAATTAAATCATTTAATAGATCTTTTTCAAAATCTGCAAATGCCTGTACTTTGTCTGGTGCCATAATATTTCCCGAAGCGCTATCATTTTTCATGGCTCTTCCGTTTGGCATTACCACAATCATGGGCTGGAGTTTTCCTTCTGCATAAAGGTTATCTAATATAATCTGCGGACTTCCTCCGTTCAGCCATTCTTTTTCGTCTCCTCCAATTCCATGCAAAAGGTACAAAACTGGGTATTTTTTATTTTTTGAAAACCCTGGAGGTGTGTAAATAGTTGCTTTTCTAACTGTTCCCACTGTCTTCGAATTGTAACTTATCGTTTCTACTTTTCCAGCCGGAATTGCCGTGTTCAACTGATCAAAACCTACTGGTGCCTGGACTATAAATGGTTGTGTTGAATTGTCTGCTTTATAACCTAACAAAGAAAGCATCTTTTCTGCATAGCGATTTCCTAACTCTTTATATCCGGCCGCATTAAAATGCAATAAATCTGAAGCAACCGTACAGCCTTTTGATGAAATTACGTATGAGGTTGGAATGGTCTGAGGCAATGTTGCAATGATTTTATTCATACTTGCACATTTACCGTTCTGATCTTCATGAACCGTTTCTCCAGAAAGCAGCGGCACTTTCTTAGGGTCTAAATTCAAATCTTTCATCAAATTGTCGTATACAATTTTGACCTTTTCGGGCCAAAGCGTGTCGCCTGTATTTGATTCTCCTTGATGCAGTAAAATTCCTTTTATAACGCCTGTCTTTTGCGCAATTTTTGCCATTTCAACAAGTCTTGCATACGGACTCCCATTATATTCTTTAATCATTCCCAACATCCAATCTGGTGCTGTTTTCATGTAGTTTTCGAAATTATCTTTATCAAAAAGCTCAATTTTACAACCTCCAACTGCAACATTTACCACTCCTACTTTTATGTTTTTAGGAAGATGGGCAACCATTTTTCTTCCAAAAAAATCTGTTAGTGTTAATCCGGTTTTACATCTGCATAATGGAGGAACAGCGGTGTACCATTTGCCCATTTCGCGATTTAATTCCGGACAGTTTACCGCTTCCAGAACCTGAAAACGAGGATCTACAATTGCCTTATCTTCAGCTTCTATTGGCGCTGCACCTTCCATATTAGACTGTCCAAAACTTAAATAGACATGAAAATTTGGATCTTGAGAATATCCATTTTGTCCAATAAAAAAAAGAACTGTAACTGTGAAAAACTTAAGTATTGATTTCATGATATCGTGTTAAATATGCTTTAATTAAATAAGTTTAAATCTAATGCTTCCCGATTCTTTGCTATCCTAGAATCAGTTTCTGATGCCATTTCTTTATCAAAATCAATTATGCATCAAATTTGTTTTTCGGATCCATGAATTTGAGATCGATTCCTTGATCCTGCTGCTGTTTTTTTGTGTTTTATTTAGGAATTGCATTATTGGATGCAGTAGCATATAAACCTACTAAAGCTCCTGTAAATCCTCCCGCTACATTTGTTGAAAGGATATCTCCTGAGACTGCGCTTCCCAGATTTTGAAAATCGGCACCATTTAAAGCATAACTAAACTGATAATTATCTCCTGCAGCTTTAACTTGCAGACGCATTGAACCCTTGATTTCAATTTTTGCACTAGCTATAATTACTGATTTCCCCTTTTCTGTTCTTTCCAGCAGCACATAAGTATCTTTTCCTTTTCTAGTTACTCCAAAAACATAATTAAAGTCTTCATTTTGAAGGCATACTATTCCTGCCAAATCTTTTTCGGAGTTAGGTTTATACTCTAATGTGGTTTCAAAAGAAAAAGTGTTGTGCTGCTGTCTGTAAAATAATGTTGAAGTTGGTTTTAATTCTTTGATATTTACGGGAAACGGATTAATCTGCAATCCTTTTTTAACAATAGAAATAAAATGTTCTCTCGGACCTCGTAATCCTATCCATCTGTAATCTAGTTTTTCTGAGGTAAAGTTCTCTGTAAATGTAAAATTGCCATTAGGAAAAAAACCATCTTTACCCGTTTTATTTACTGCACCTTTTGGCATCTTCAATTTTGGTCCCATTGGAACTAGTCCATTTTCAAAAACAGGAAAAGTCCCCGACCAGTCTACGGGCAGCATAAATGTTTCTCGTCCAGCATTAACTCTGTCTTTTTCATTGGGACGAATTCCTAAAAATACGCCATAATATTTATTATCAGGACCAAGCACTAAATCGGCATGTCCTGCCCAATCTACTTTATCGGGCCTGTTTTGAGGAAAATATCTTTGAGTAAGAATCGGATTATTGGATGCTGGCTTAAAAGGACCTTTCGGACTATCACTAATAAAAACAACCTCACTATGATTACCGCCTGTACCTCCTTCGGCACACATTAAATAATAATGATTGTCTTTTTTATATAAATGAGGAGCTTCTATCCATATTGGTTTCTTTGAAAGATCAACTCCGCCATCGACTATAATTTTATCTGTTCCAGAAATAACCTGATCTTTCTCTAGATCGTATTCCCATACTTTAATCACACGATGACCTTCGTATAATTCTTTCCCTTTATCTGGAGCATCATTGTGTACCACATAACCTTTACCGTTATCATCGAAGAAAATAGAAGGATCAATTCCGTTAAAAGCCAATTTAATAGGACTTCCCCATCCTTTTTTCGGATCCTTCGTTTTCACAATAATATTTCCCATATTTCCGGTAAATGCCGTCACAATCATATAGAAAGTATCATTGTGAGGATTATAAGTAATTCCTGGCGCATAAACCCCAGCACTAATCCCTGTATCATGCGGATTAAACTCTGAAACATTATTCAATACCCCTCCTAAATCAGTCCAGTTTACTAAATCTTTAGAATGAAAAATGGGCACTCCTGGAAACATGGCAAATGAAGAACATACCATATAGTAATCGTCTCCTTTTCTTGTAATGGCTGGATCTGGATAACATCCCTGCAGAATTGGAGAATAAAATTCATCTTCTTTTAATGGATTGTTTTTATATATCTGGTCATCTCCCCGATATACCACATTCGAAAATATAGGAGCTTGTTTGTTTGTTTTTTTCTTTGAATTTTTCTCCTGAGCTGTTAAAGAGAAAACACATAAGAATCCTATTAGGAATAAAAAGCGTAATTTTCTTGTAATCATTGTTCATTGTTTTTGGTTTCTTTAAGCTGATACACTTTTTTAGGTAAAATTGGTTAATATTTTATAAGTGTATTTTCAACAAATATAAAGAAATATTATTCACACACAATCGGTTGTGTAATATTTAATTGCGTAGTATTAAAAAATAAAGCCAAAAAAAAGAACTTATCATATAATTAAGCCTTAAAAATTAAATTTAATTCAAACACATCTACGTCATTGTAGACATATTTGCCAAAAAAATATGTTTATATAGTATTCTTAAAGAAAATATAAAAAACACCTAATTGATTTATTCTTTAAAAATAATTTATTGGAAGCTTTAACACCATCCTCTTAAGCCATTGCTTTAGAATATTAATTCCCTATTATACAGAATAAAGCACCCTATAAAACACAATATTTATCATAAAAAAATATTGATAAATCATAAAAACATCATTTTTAACAAAATAAAAATTCCAGATTAAATATATTTTTCTTTTCTTTATGCAATCGGTTGCATTCAAAAACACTCTTAGTGCTTCAAACAATAAATCATTATTATGAAAAGAAAAAAAATAAAATATCAGATTCTAATATTATTCTCCTTTTTGTGCTCTGCCCAAAATAATATAGCAAAATTTCCTTTTCAAGATACCAATCTCACCTTTGAAGAACGAGTCGAAAACTTAGTCAGCCAACTAACATTGGAAGAAAAAGTAGCACAAATGCTAAATGCTGCACCCGCAATACCAAGACTTGGAATTCCTGCTTATGATTGGTGGAATGAGACTTTACACGGTGTGGCAAGAACTCCTTTTAAAACCACAGTTTTTCCGCAGGCTATTGCAATGGCTGCAACTTTTGATAAAAATTCACTTTTTAAAATGGCGGATTATTCTGCCTTGGAAGGAAGGGCTATCTATAATAAGGCCGTTGAGCTTAAACGAACAAATGAACGTTATTTAGGACTGACCTACTGGACTCCTAATATCAATATTTTTCGAGACCCAAGATGGGGCCGCGGACAGGAAACCTATGGAGAAGATCCCTATTTAACCGCTGTGTTAGGTGATGCTTTTGTAAAAGGTCTTCAGGGGGATGACCCCAAATACTTAAAAGCTGCCGCCTGCGCAAAACATTATGCTGTGCATAGCGGACCAGAATCACTGAGACATACTTTTGATGTTGATGTTACTCCTTATGAACTTTGGGATACTTATCTGCCAGCCTTCAAAAAATTAGTAACCGGATCCAAAGTAGCTGGGGTCATGTGCGCCTATAATGCATTTAGAACACAGCCCTGCTGTGCAAGTGATATTCTTATGAATGATATTCTGAGAAAAGAATGGCAGTTTGACGGATATGTCACATCGGATTGTTGGGCTATTGATGATTTTTTTAAAAATCACAAAACTCATCCTGATGCCGAATCAGCTGCAGCAGATGCGGTTTATCACGGAACTGATATCGATTGCGGAACCGATGCCTACAAATCACTTGTAGCGGCTGTTAAAAACGGAAAAATAACTATCGAACAGATTAATATTTCTGTAAAACGTCTTTTTATGATCCGTTTTAAATTGGGAATGTTTGACCCTGTTTCAATGGTTAAATATGCACAGACTCCAAGTTCTGTTTTAGAATGCGAAGAACATATCAACCATGCTTTAAAAATGGCTAGACAATCTATAGTCCTCCTTAAAAATGAAAAAAACACACTACCCTTAAGCAAAAAACTCAGAAAAATTGTTGTTTTAGGACCAAATGCAGATAATTCCATCTCCATTCTTGGAAATTACAACGGAACGCCGTCTACCTTAACAACAGTATTACAGGGAATAAAAGAAAAAGTAAGTACGGATACAGAAGTTGTTTATGAAAAAGCCGTCAACTTTACGAATGATACATTGTTGGTTTACAAAGATCTTAAAAATCAATATTCATACGAGGGAAAACAAGGCTTTAAAGCGGAATATTTTAATAATAAAACATTATCTGGCCCATCAGAAACCACAAGAACGGAGTCTGAAATAAACCATTCATGGCAGGAAGGAGAAATGGTCACCCAAAAAATTAAAGCAAATCATTTTTCAGCACGATATACCACCAATTTTAAAGCGGATGAAAATGGTTCAATCACTTTTGAAATTCGTGCAGATGATGGCTACAGATTCTTCATTGATGGGAAACAAGTCCTAAATGCTTGGGAGAAAAACCGATGGGGAGAAAAAATCTATAAACTGCAGACCAAAAAAGATACAGTATACAAATTAGTGCTAGAATACTGGCAAGGTGAAGGAAAAGCCGAAGTGTCTCTGCAAACAGGAAATTTTATAAAAACTGATTTCAATAATTTAATTGAGCGTCATAAAAATGCAGATGCATTCATTTTCGCAGGCGGTATTTCACCTCAACTAGAAGGAGAAGAAATGCCAGTAGATGCGCCAGGGTTTAAAGGAGGGGATCGCACTTCTATCTTGCTTCCTGAAATACAGACACAACTTTTAAAAGCTCTTAAATCTTCTGGAAAACCTGTAGTTTTTCTGATGATGACAGGTAGTGCAATAGCGGTTCCGTGGGAAGCGGAAAACATTCCTGCAATACTTAATATATGGTACGGCGGGCAATCTGCTGGAACTGCCTCTGCTGATGTTATTTTTGGCGATTATAACCCTGCTGGAAGGCTTCCCGTGACTTTTTACAAAAGCGACTCCGATTTATCTTCATTTATTGATTATAAAATGGATAATAAGACATACCGCTATTTTAAAGGCACTCCGTTATATGGGTTTGGCCATGGTTTAAGTTATACTGAGTTTAAATACAGTGAATTAAAAACACAAGACAGAATCAAAAAAGGACAGCCGGTCACTATTTCGGTTAAGGTGACCAATTCAGGAAAAATGGAAGGAGAAGAAGTCTCGCAACTGTACTTGATCAATCAAGATGCAGCAATAAAGGCACCTTTAAAAAGTCTTAAAGGATTTGAAAGATTTAATTTGAAACCAGGCGAAAGTACTGTCGTAAGTTTTAATCTTTCTCCAGAAGACCTTTCCTATGTAACCGAAGATGGAAGCTTAAAACAATATGAAGGTAAGATTCAAATCGCTATAGGTGGCTCCCAGCCCGACGAAAAGAAACAGTCAAAAAATAATATAATAACTCAAATTCTAAAAATAGAAAAATAACCATTCATTTTAAGCTTAAACTTAAGCACATTATTAAGTATTAAAAAAGAATAGGAAATACGCGGATTCCAGGCTTAAAGTTCTAATCCAGCTCTCCGTACAAAAAGAGTAAATAAAGCCAAAAACGGAAGTTTTTCAATCTTTTCCAAAACTCGCTAAAAAGGTGGTAAAACCTGCAAATCGTAAGATTCGCAGGTTTTTTTTCTTTTATACTGCTTTTCAGATTTTTTAAAAGATTTCTTCACAACAAAATATTTGAAACCAGTATTATTTTTATTTTTTAAGACTATCAAAATAATGAATTATTACATTTTAAGTCCTAATCATTTTCCTTCTGAACATTTGCTTTTTTCTTACAAAAAATCATAATCAAATTATACCCTTAAAAGTTAAAAAAGTAACACTTTAAGACTATAGTAAAAAACTTTATTTACCTTATTTTCAAATAATTAACAATTAACTTTCTTTTATTATATAGTCCAAAATATTTATTTACTTTTGAGGCCATTTTAGCATAAAAAACAAATAATTTCTTACAATGAATTTACAGTTTACAGAAGAAAATCTTAAAGAAAAAATTAAAGAGCTTACTTGTCTTTATGAAATTTCTAAGATTATTTCCAAATCTAATTCTATAGATATTCAAACACTTTATGAGATTATTTTTAGCACAAAAAAGGCGTGGCGTTACAATCTTGATGCCGTCGTAGAAATTCATATTTTAGATTATCATATTTCAACATCTGAGAAAAAAAATCCTAGTATTTTTCAGTCCAGTACACTGCAAATCAAGAGTATGGATCCTGGATATATTAAAGTTTATTATCCCTCTGCAAAATATACACAGGATGATTTTAATGAAGATGAACAGAAACTTCTAGATACTATCGCGATAGAAATCGGAAATTATATCGAAAAGTTTCAAACACTGGAAAGAAAAGCAGTATTAAGAAGAACCATCGAACGTATGGAACGCCTTTCCCTGCTTGGCGAAATGACTGCAGGAATAGCACATGAACTAAATACCCCATTAGGCAATATTTTAGGTTTTGCAGAACTTATAAAAGAGCAAAATTCCGATCCCGAAATTAGTGCTGATATTGACATTATTATCAATTCGGTTATTTATTCTCGGGAAATTGTCAAAAAACTCATGTTCTTTTCTTGCGAAATGCCTCAAAAATTAGAATTGCAAAAATTAAAGCCTATTATCGTTTTTGCCTTGTCTTTTCTAAAATCTAATTTTCAGAAAAAAGCAATTAAACATGAATTGATCTTTAAGGATGACACTATAATAACCAAGGTCGATTCGGTTCAAATTACCCAAGTATTATTTAATCTGCTTATAAATGCTATTTATGCCTCGCCAGAAAAAAGCACTATTAAGATAATAGTAGATCATGACGAAACTAATCTTTATCTAAAAATAGAGGATCAAGGAACAGGAATTCCAGATGCTATAAAAGAAAAAATTTTTGAACCTTTTTTTTCAACTAAGCCTGTCAATTATGGCTGCGGACTTGGTTTAAGTGTAGTTCATGGCATCATTAAAAATCACAATGGAGAGATTACGCTTCAAAATAATTTTCCAAATGGATCGATTTTTATCATTCGCATCCCTTTATCTTAAAACAAAATGACTTTTAAAAAAGAAAATATACTGGTTGTCGACGACAATAATGATATGCTGGATTTAATTCAAAGGCAATTAAAATCTTTCCATTATCGAACTTACAAAGCTTCTTCTGTAAATGAAGCTATTGAAGTCTTAAAAAGCTCAGATATAGACTTACTGATCAGCGACCTCAATATGCCCAATATAAACTGCTTTGCTGCCAATTTTTGTACCATCTGTTTTAACTCCTCAATATCCTTTTGCTGCTGTTTAATTTGAGTCTGCTGCTTTTCTATTTGTGACTGTTGTTCCTGCACTGCTTTTACCAATGGCACAACAAATTCTGAATATCGAAGACTGTAAAAATCATTATCATTGCGCGGTTTTACAATACCACTAAACTCATAACCAACTGCTTTTGCTGCAGTCTCCACCTCTTGAGCAATAAATCCAGACTGTAATTCTGTAGTACCTGTTTTCATTTTGTAAGTTACAGGACGAAGTTTATGAATAAAATTCAAACCGAATGTACTGGTAACAATGTCCTTTTTCAAACGAGCATCTGAAGGATTTGACCATGCCACCTGACCACCGATACTAGTCATACTGCTATTTCCTATCTGAACGGTATTTGTTCCTCTTCCTTTAGCTGAGTGCCCTATAACCACTTCATTGGTCTGATTGCCATTAAACGCTTCTGAATAGCCCCCTATATAAATACAATTGTTTGCTTCACTGGCCAAAGAACCTGATTTAAAACCTATTCCTATATTAAAATCCCCACTATTACTTGATATAGCTATATTTCCTATTGCGATATTATTATTTCCTGTCGTATTACTGGAAAGTGCACTTTGTCCTATTCCTATATTTCCTTCTCCAGTTGTATTTCCAAAAGCTGCCGAACTTCCAATTCCAACATTAGAACTGCCCGAGATATTATCGAAAAGTGCATTTTGCCCCATTGCCAGATTATAATATCCATCAATATTATTATAAAGTGCCTGTTCTCCAATACCTACATTTCCTCTCCCAGATGTATTTTTATTTAAAGCTGCTACTCCAAAAGCCGTGTTTCCAGTAGTTCCATCATCATTACTAAGCGCAAAAACACCAAAAGAGGTAGTATAACCGAGTCTTCCCCCTAAAACATTATCTCTCTTAAAAATCAAATCAACATTGTCAGTTGTTCCTAAAAAGTTGGCAGCTGTATTGGTCCCTGTATTACCTGTTAAAGCCCAATTATTAGTATTTAATGCAGAAGAGGCAATAGTTTTTAAAACACCTGTTGCAGGGTCGCTTACAATAATATTATCTGTGGCAGCACCTGCCTGAAGGCCAGAAACAGCTAAGGTATTGGCTTTGCTTGCCGTTAATACCGTAGGCTGAATTAAAGCCCCCCCAAGCTGAACCGTACCATTTAGTACGGTCAAACCATTACTTGCATCAATTACAACTGGCACAACTGCTGTCGAGGCAACTCCGTTTATAGTTGATACTAAGTTTCCATTCTGAGCCTCTATCAAATTTGAATTAATAATATTTACATCTGGACCAGTAACCCCGTTTACAGTTGTATTTAAACTATTTAATACTGAAGTATTAGATACAGTCGTGACAGGAATGGATGGTGTATCTATTTTATAAGGATCTGCAGTTGTACCTGAACCGCTAACAGTTGTATTTACTCCATCAATGATTAAACCAATTCCTCCCTGAGGTCCCACAGCCCCATCATTTCCTGGAACTCCTTGAATACCTTGTGGGCCTGCTGGGCCTATTGGACCTTGAGGTCCCACAGTACCATTATTTCCTGGCACTCCTTGAATACCCTGTGGTCCTGCTGGCCCCATAGGACCTGTTAAGCCTGTTGGGCCTTGAACTCCCACAGCGCCATCATTTCCTGGAACTCCTTGAATACCCTGCGGCCCAACAGGTCCAGTTAAACCTACGGGTCCCGGAGGACCTTGTGGACCAGTTTGCCCCACTAATTGCAACATATTTGATATTCCCTTTTCATCCTTATATGTCAACTCGTTAGTAGAAGCATTATAATTTAAAGTAGTTAAGGTCTCATTAAAAATTAAGGGATCACTTTGAAGTACTATTCTAACCCATTTTGTTCCTTCCCAATAATAAAATCCAGGGGTGACATCATTTCTGGATTGTATATTGTACACTAACAAACTTTTAGCAACTTCCCCTACAATGGGACTTTGACTTGTTGTTTGTATTAGAGATAATCTTGGTACAAGCAGACCTTTGTTTAATGATGTAATATCTAATTGTGCTGAATTATCAGGATTAAGAATACCTATACCGACCTGAGCATTGATCGAAATATTTATTTCAAACAGTGCAAAAAAAATAAAGATTTGTTTGAGATGTAATTTTCCTTTCATTTTGCATAAAATTAAATTTGACAAGTATATTAATTATGAACTGATCAACTCCAAATTTTTTATCTGTTAGTTTTTTTCTGGATTCTGTTTACTGCATTAAGGATTATCAATATATAGATAACCTGCTTTTTCAATAAACTTCCCATCTTTATTATATTTTAATGTGTAGAAATAAGTGCCAGTTGGTAATTTCTCGCCTTTTTTAAATGTGGCACGTCCATCTGAAAATCCACTAAACAAAATATCATTTTCATTATAAGAATTTGCACTATAAACTTTTACTCCCCATCGATTATAAATTTCAACTGTATTATCCGGATATTTATTTATTCCTTTTATGTAAAAAGTATCATTAATGTTATCCCCGTTTGGCGAAATGGCGTTATAAATAATTAAATCTCCAGGCTCTGGATTTGTTTTTTTAACTATTGCCATGGTAAAAATTCCATAACCTCCCACTTGAGCTGTTAGCAATTTTGAATAGTCCTGATTTGTAGTTTGATCACTAAGGATTCCGCCATCGTTAACCCACTTTTTAGCAGTATCGTCCCAACGAACAATAGCAAGTTCTGTATCTGGGTTTTCATCAAAAAAAATAGAAGGTGTTGTAGTAGTGCTCAATGTTAGACTTAAAACAATTTTTTCTGTACCTAGATTTTGAAGTATTTCCCAGTACTCGGCATTATTGATTGTTATAATACTCTCGTCTTTACTGGTATGAGGATAAAGGACTCCTGAGTTTTTGAAAAAATATTGAGAAGTATAAGCTGTACCCATCGAAGAAGCTGCCTCGTAAAAGGCAGGCCGGAAAAACAATGCATCACCTACTGGAAACTCAAACGGCTGATCTACATTGTTTTCTGTTTTTCCATCTACAAAACTTTGGTTTCCTACCTTGGTGTGAAAAGCGTTTTCTTTAAAAATCACTAAACCGCCATAATCATCAGCATTTATTATTCCTTTATTAAATTCGGCCAATTTACCTACTGTAAGTGTTGTCGATAAATGAAAAGGGACGGCTGAAGTAGCGTTTTCAAATATTACATTCTGGAAATCAGATGGTTTAGTACCTTCTATAATTTGTTCTGTTGTACCTCTAAAATATGTTTTTCCGTTTTCAGAATTAGTGTAGGAAACAATTCCCCCATTATCCCAGTTTTCAAAAATATGCACATCTCCATCATTTATAAAATTGCCTACAGAAGTGTTTTTATAATCAAAATAAATAGATACCAGAGTATTCTTATTTACTTTGAAATCTCCTGTATTTATAAATTGAGCATAACTTCCAGAACAAATCAACAAAGCTGAAAGAATTATTGCCAAATAAATCCATTTGTTATTTTTCATAAGTTATAATTTTATATAAAAAAAACTATTGATTAATTAAGCTTTTTAAACTTTCTATTTATCCTTAAAACTTAAAAAAAGATAAAAGAAATTAGTATAATAAGTTTGTATTTTTTTTAATTACAACTATCAAAAGTCAGAGTATTGAAAAAATAAAAGGAAAATTCTAAATTAGAAATTCATTCTTTATCGGCTTATAAAAAGTGATGGTTAAGTGTAATTTAAAGATCTCTTATCCAAAAAAAGTACTTGAATAATTCCACTAGACGAGAACAAATATAACTCATTTCCAGTATATTACAAAAAAAAGTAAGAAGATTAAAAAGTTCCCTTCACTTACTATCAATATTAAAAAACCAAAACATCCCAATAACAATCAAATATTAGGTTTGGCTTTTATGCTTGCAAGTATGCCATTAATTAGAGTATATAATATCCCCTTATATAAGTTTTAAAAATTATCTTTTGAGACATTTAACCTGTCTTCTATTTCTATTTAGTTTTCTAAGGCTTATCATTTGTATTCCTTAATCGATTGAGAGGTTATTTTCATTTGTAAAGCCAATTTTGTGATTGACTAATGAAGCTCCAATAACTAGTCTGCTATTGTTTATTGGCGTATTGATTGAGAAACTGCTTGTCTCTAACGCTCCATCAAGACCAAGCCATTGGGTGCGGTAGAGGCCTAATACACTAAACACTCCGCGGCAACCCGTATAGCCAGGATTTATATTGTATATATAGGTGTGCACTGTGCATCTTGCTCTGCACAACCAATATGATGCGATAATAAACCAATACAAAAAAGTATATTTTTACTTATATTTACTTAAGGACACATCATTCAACTTACAAAAACTGATACCTTCCTAAAACTTTTACTGAATAATCGAATTGTTAAGATTGTAGATATATAAATCAGCATTTAATACCAATCTGGACAAATGCCTTTAAAAATTAAATTTCAGAGTGTAAAAATGCTGTAGAGAATATTAAAGCGCACTGCCATAAAGTGCTTTTCTAAATCCGAATTCTTTATTGCCCTTTACTGATTATAAAAAGAAACCATTTTTTTATCCCTCTATCGATAGCACAAATTGATAAATGCATTTCTATTTTGCAGGGGTTTAAAGCTTGTATTATTTTGTCCATTTTATATTAAAAAAAAGAACGGACAACGATAGCGCCAACTTTTAATTTGCTACTTTAGTTTTATCAAAACTATTTCCGAAAGAATAAACCTTTACCAATTACCTCAAAGAGAACAAATGAATCTGGATTTTTATCAGCCGAAAAATGAAATTTTAAAAAAATATATTGAAGGGTATTATTTTATTTCAAAAAATAAAAATTCGGGCTCTGTGCAATATCTTACTTTCCCCAATAATTTCTGCATTCTAACTACCAATGAAGATCTAGATGTTGAAATACAAAATAACGAAGTCATCATAAAATCATCGTCAGATAAAAATATTATGACATGTGTAGTTTCCCGTTATACCAAACCTATTAAAATTCATTACAAAGAGCTTATAAATGAAGTTACGATTTACTTTAAACCATTAGGAATAAGTCAATTTTTATCAGATTCAAAAAGTATTTTTTCAGAAAGTACTATTTTGGATTTTACTTTTATACCTGACTTTAATGCTAAAATGATTGAAATTTTCAATTTGGCTAAAGACAGACAAAGTCAGGAGCTTGAAGATTATCTGCTTTCTAAATTACAAGTCAAAGATTTTTCTTTAATTGAAAAAATACTCGCCGATATTGAAACAGATGAAAAGATTGAAGAAATTGCTATTAAACATCAGATGAGCAGGCAATATTTGAATAAGCTTTTCACAAAACATATTGGCAAATCACCTTCAGAGTACCGAAAAATTCATCGTTTTAGAAACTCAATCCTTAAGCAGAAGCAAAGCAAAAATTTTTCAGAGTTATCTCAGTACGATTTTTACGATCAATCTCATTTTATTCGAAACTTTAAAGAGCTCACAAACAGGAATCCACAAATATTTTTCAAAAATATAGATACAGAAAAAGAAAATATTTGGCTGTTTGTCTAAACAGTTTCCATTTGTACAATTCTGCGATTTTGGGATCATATACTTTTACCAAATACCAAATAATGTAAAACAAAAAAAATCCCAAAAAATATGAACTGGCAAAAAATCCATCTTTTTTTACACACCTTTTGCAGATACTTTCTAGCTACCATCATCATCTTATATGCTTACGGTAAAATATTAAAAACCCAGTTTGTATCACAGCCAAGCGTATACGATATGCCAATTGGCTCTCTAGATGGTTTTCGACTTACTTGGTATTATTATGGTTACTGCAATTGGTATCCAATGGTTATTGCTGTTACCCAGATTATAAGCTCGTTTCTACTCTTTTTTAGAAAAACGACAAGGATAGGGATTATTCTTTTCCTAACTTTTATGGTCAATATTCTTCTGACAGATTTTGCTTATGATATTAATGCAAAAGAAATTGCGATAACATTAACCCTAATGGCATTGTTTGTACTATTTTCTGATTATAAAGTTTTTCTAAAATATTTTTTGGAAGAACCTCCATTGTATCAAAACAGTGACAGACCCAAATGGATGAATAAGATTAGCGTAATAAAATTCGTTTATATTCCTGCAGTATTCATTGGTTTCTTTATCATGTTCAGTATTATGAAAAACAAATACATGTCACAAGACGATTTTTACGGAACTTGGGAAAATCTTCAAACTAAAGAAAGGCTCCATTTTGAAATCATGAATAATTTCCAAATTAACAAAACAGATCGCTTGGATAGCATTCTAAATGGAGAATACTCGTTTACCAAAGATTCTTTAACTTTAAAAACGAACAATAACTCGCAGCATAAAACAAAAGACTATCTGAAAGGGAAATATATCTTGCACAAAGCGGATCTAATTATTACAACCAAAACCGACAATCTAAAATTTGTAAGGATTAGATAAATAGCTTCATAGTCAAAAGTCATTTTGCAATCTCTTAATTAAGCAATTAGCAAGTGTAATTATATAACAGTGAGCGAATAGTTTTCATCTAATTTTATATTTCAATTAGACGAAAAAGCTATTTCGTTGCTAAATTACTTGCTATGCTTTTTTTAAATCAAAAAAATAGAATATACAGTACACGAACATCTGATAAAAAATATATCTTAAAAAGTAGTTCTAGCAGAACAAACGAAAAGCGCATCTTGTCTAAAAAAGCAATTTGAGTAACTCACCGCAGTAAAATGCGCTTTTACGCACTTTAATATTTAGGATATGGAGAATGAAGGAAAATATACCAATGATCTAAAAGGAAAAACAGTTGTTATAACAGGTGCAAGCAGTGGGGTCGGCCGTGCAGCCGCAGAAGCTTTTGCTCATGAAGGATGCAATTTAGTTCTAGCAGCCAGAGGTTGGAAAGGTATTAATGAAGTTGTAGAATTTTGCCGAGCATTCAATGTTCATGTTGTGGGTGTTTCGGCAGATACTTCTATAGCCAAAGATGTAGAGAAAGTTGCCACAGAAGCCCTCGCTATGAGCGGTAAAATCGATATCTGGATCAATAATGCCGGAGTGATGGCAAGCGGAAAATTTGAAGAAATTCCGTTAGAAATTAATCAGCAGGTTATAAAAACCAATTTATTTGGATACATGCATGGAGCTTACAACGCAATCAAAATTTTTAAAGATCAAAATCAAGGTATTTTAATCAATAATGTATCAATTGGCGGCTTTATGCCCGCGCCTTACAGCGCTGTATATTCTGCATCAAAATTTGGTATTAAAGGTATGATGGAATGTTTGCAGGGAGAAATTTCTAACCACAGACATATTCATGTTTGCAATCTGTATCCTCAGTTACAAAATTCTACGGGAAATCTTCACTCTGCCAAGTATTCGGGTTTTGATATCAAAATTCCTTTTATTGCTTCTGATCCACGCGAAACTGCTGCTAAAATGGTTTATTTGGCAAAACATCCTAAAAAAGATTTGTTTCCTGATTTTAAAGCAGCCGCCATTACTACTACCTATAAATTATTTCCAAAATTAATTAGTAATACAGCATCGACAGCACTTCGCCTAAAAATGAAACTTAACCAAAATAAGGAAAACAATCCTGGAAATGTGCTTACCAATTCGAAAGAGCCATTACGAGTCTACGGGAATCTGCCTTCAAAAACAGATTCTAATTTTGCTAAAACTGCAATTATGGGATTAGGTATCGCAGCCGCTTTATTTTTAGTTCTTAAAAAATCTTCTTAAAGGATACTATTAAAAAAATTGCCTGAATCATTATTTTTATATAATTTTGTATCGATCATTACAAAATAAAATCAAATGAGAGGCAGACCCACAATCTATGAAGATTCTAATATCATAAAAAAGGCTCAAGAAGTTTTTTGGCAAAAAGGCTACAGTGCAACCTCTTTAAGCGATTTACAAAAAGCAACTGGAGCTGGAGCCGGGAGTTTCTACAATACTTTTAAAGGCGGAAAAAAAGAAGTTTTTAAAAAGGCTATTGAAGAACGCCGATTAGCTTTTGATACTTTTAAAAATGAACTTGCTAAAAGTGATTCGCCTTTAGAATTAATTAAAGATTTTTTTAGAAGTATAGCAGAAGCTGATACAAATGAACATCTGAAGGGATGTATTATCGCCAATACAATCGTCGAAATGACTTATATAGATGAAGATCTGGAAGCAAATGCTGTACAGATTTTAAAAGAAGTCGAACAGATGTTTACAGCAACCATAAAAACGGAACAAACTAAAGGAAACATACAATCTCAAACTGCTCCTGAGATTCTAGGAAAATACCTCATCACTTTTTGGTGCGGACTTAATACGCTCCGCAGAATGTATCCTGACAAAAAAATATTAAAAGATCAGATCGAAATGCAATTAGCTGTCATCAGCTAATTTTTTTGACTATTTATGTATCAATCATTACAAAATTAAATATTAAAAAAATGGATTTAAAATTAGAAGGTAAAAAAGCTTTCATCAGTGGATCAACTCAAGGAATTGGTTTTGCCATTGCACAACAATTATTAAATGAAAAAGCAGAAGTAATCATCAACGGAAGAGGTGAAGAAAAAACAAATCTGGCGGTACAAAAATTGAAGACTGAATTTCCTAACTGTAAAGTGTCCGGAATTGCAGCAGATTTTAGCAAAAAGGATCAAATAGATGTGCTATTAGGCCAATTAAAAAACATTGATATTCTAATTAATAATATTGGCATATTCGATCTAAAAAACTTCGAAGAAATTGAAGATGAAGATTGGTATCAAATATTTGAAATTAATGTGATGAGTTCTGTTCGTCTTTCTAAGAAACTTTTACCACAGATGCTAGAAAAGAAATCAGGAAGAATTATTTTTATAAGCAGTGAATCTGGAGTAAACATTCCAGGCAATATGATTCATTATGGAATGACTAAAGCAGCAATGACTGCTGTGAGCAATGGCTTATCAAAACTAACTATGGGAACTGAGGTAAGCGTAAATACCATTCTAGGCGGACCAACTTATTCTGATGGAGTTGCGGCTGCTATAGAACACATAGCATCCCTGCAGAATATTGAAGTAGAACAAATGAAAAATAGCATTGTACAGCAAACCAATCCGCATTCTTTATTGCAGCGTTTTATAAATCCATCTGAAATTGCCTCCCTTGCCGCTTATCTGGCAAGTCCTCTTTCTCTGGCAACAAATGGAGCTTCTCTGAGAGCAGATGGTGGCGTTTTAAAAACCATATAATAGAAATTTAAAAAGCCAGAACAATAAATTCTGGCTTTTTAAAACTTTCAAAATCAATTAAAAGTTATTCTTTTTGGTCCACAAAAACATATAATTTCTGAACTTTACCATTTTCGATCACAAACAAGTCCATACCGCTTACAATAGAGGGTTTTGCTTTTGAACCAAACTGCCAATACAAACGAACTATATTATGATTGGTTTCAACAGATTGGGCTCTAAATCTAAATTCAGGATTTTTAGTTTGAAGTTCTACGATGAATTTACTGATATCCTCAATTCCTTCGGCAATAAAATGACGGTCGACCATTTCAACATTAACCGCATAAACTTGATTTAATAAAGCTTTGCGTTTCACCTCATCTTTTTCATTCCAGATTTTTAGATGGTTTTCTACTACTGCCGTGTTCTTTTTAGAATCGAAATCATCAGCAGAAACTTTTTTCAGGGCTTCATTTTTTGGAGACCATAATATTGTTTTTGGATTCGTTTTTTCATATCCTTTCCCATTAGGATAAGAAACCAATTCCATTTTAGATCCCCAAGGTGTTTCAAAATAAACCCAAGTTTCTCCTGCTGTATCACCAGAAGGCATTGTAAAAGGTTCTCCTATTATTTTTACACCTTTGCTTTTCAAATATTGCACAGATGCATTAATATCTTTTACATAAAATGCAATATGAGATGCTCCAATATCGTCTGTATTAGGGTGTGTTTTGCTTCCTTTATTGTCTGCATATTCAAACACTTCTATACTTGCTCCGTTTCCTGCATTGATCATTTTTATGGTAACGGCTCCAGTATTTGGATTAATGTGATTTAGTTTTTTCCAATCGGCGTCAAGCGGAATTGGTCCTAATTGAGTTACAGGTGTAAAACCCAGAACATCATTAAAAAATGTAACGGCTTTATTAAGATCAGGAACATTGATTCCGACATGATCGATTCCGACGATTCCTGCACTAGTTTGTGCAACTGTTTTTTCTGAAGCAGAAAAGAGTATTAATAAATTAAGCATTGTGGCTGCTGAAGTTTGCACTTTTTTATTTGATTTTTTATGCGTTGTTTTCATGATTATTTTGAATCTTAAGTAAATTATTAAAATGTGTTTTTAAAGGGAAAATTAATTGGTGTAAGCTGCTACCCATTTTGCTTTAATATTGGCGCGGGCTTCTATAAATTCTTTATCGGTTCCTTGAGCAATGGCATCTAGTGGAAAACGAAGCGGTCTCTCCCCTTTTTTCATACTTACCAATTCTAGAATACCATCGGCAATGGTCTGCGGATTCATGTCAAACTGAGCCATTTTTCCGAATAATGCTGTGCCTAATGCGTTGAATTTTTCGGTTGCTGCTTCTCCATATTCTTCTACAATTTGTGTTTTGTCAGCGTGAATACCAGCTTTAGATCCGTTATTCATTTCTGTCGGATAAACTCCAGGCTGAATGCTTACGTTTTCAATTCCGTAATCGGCAAGTTCGTCCTGCAATCCTTCTGTAAAACTTTCAACCACTAGTTTTGATGCGATATACGGAACCATAAATGGAAGTGTATGCGCGCTTGCTCCGGTTGTAATGTTAATTACGAGTCCGTTTCTTTCTTTTCTCATCGAAGGAAGCACTGCCTGATACATGCGAAGTACGCTGTAAACGTTGACATCAAACATTTTGCGAACCTGATCGATAGAATATCCTTCAAGCAAACCAAAACCGCTTACTGCTGCGTTATTGATTAAAACATCAATTTTTCCGTATTTAACTAATACTTTTTCGATTGCTTTAGTAACTGATGCATCATCTGTAACATCGATATCTACTACTTCAATGTTTTCTATTGCTCGCAATTCTTTCGCAGCAGCGGCATTTTTATCCTTTGTATTTCGCATTCCTGCAATTACAGAATGACCTGCGTTTGCTAATGTTACAGCTGTTAATTTTCCAAAGCCTGTACTTGTTCCTGTAATGAAAATTGTTTTTGACATGATTTCTAATATTTAAATGTTTATAATTTTTGTTTCTTTTGAACATTACAAAGTTGCGATGAATGCAAGACCTGTACATTGATTAGAAATAAGTAAAAACTTGATATAGATCAAGAGTTGGAAGAAGGCATAAAAAAAGGAGCTTTAAAAGCTCCCTATACGTTTATTTCTTTGCTGTTTGTTTTCGAATACGGCTTAGCGTTTCTGGTGTCATACCCAAATACGAAGCGATCATAGTTTGAGGAATTCTCGAAGCAAAACCTGGGTACTTACTTATAAAGTTCAAATACTTTTCTTCGGCCGTTAAAGTAAGTGAAGCCTGAATTCTATTTTGAGCGGCAATAAAACTTCTCTGCAGAATAGCATTTACCATATTATTAAATGCTGGAATTTCTCTGCATAGCAATTCAAAATTCTCATGAGTAAAAAGAACAAGCTCGGTATCTTCAATAGCATCAATATTAAAACGAGACGGTTGCTGCATCATTAGGCTCTCGCGATCTCCTGTCCACCAATTTTCGATACTGAAACTATTTACATGCTCACTGCCTTTTTCATCAACGGTATAAGTTCGAACACAGCCTTTTGTAATAAAAGCATCGTATTTCCAGACATCTCCTTCTTGAAGCAGATATTGTCTTTTACGAAGTTTTTTAATTATAGCAAATGATTGTATACGTTCCGATTCTGCCTGAGTCAGTTCTGTTTTTTCTTCTAGATACTTTTGGAATATTTCATACATAGCATGTAAAATTATGCAAAAGCCATTTGAAGAACAAATCTTGATTGGAAATAAAACCTATCCTTTGAAAGAAGAATAACTTAATCAAAAAACAAGTTAGATTGATTCGATAAGCTGTGATTTTTTTTAGAATTAAAAACTTACTTATCGAAACAAAATTACATATATCCTCCTCCATCTGTTTTACTTAATTTTGAAAAAGTAAAGCTTGAAAAGATGGTAAAAACAGCCAATGCAATAAAAGTATATTGAAATGCTTTTGAAGCGTCTAAATTGAAAATTCCGTCCTGAAATAAAGAAAGCGCAAGACTGGCCACAGAAACTCCAAAACTTACTGAAAGCTGTTGCATAATAACCAACATAGTATTTCCTCCGCTCGCTGTATCTTGATCTAAATCTGAAAGCGTAATGGTATTCATAGCAGACATTTGTATAGAGGTGAAAATTCCGTAGAATATCATCAACAAAATATAGTATCCAATTGGGGTTTCTTTTGTTACAAATCCAAGAACAATCAAGACAATTCCTAGCAAAATGGTGTTGCTTATCAATACTGTTCTGTAGCCAAAAAACTTTATAATATTTACCATAAAAGGTTTAACAGCAACATTGGACAAAGCAGAAGGCAACAGCAATAATCCTGATACAGATGCAGAGTAACCAAAACTGGTTTGTAGCATAAGCGGTAAAAGCAATGGCAGTCCGCCAATTCCAAGTCTAGTAATTAAACTTCCCATCAGTCCTATTTTTAAGGTTCTAATATTTAAAAGATGCAGGTCGATTATGGGTTTTTCAGTTTTTTTATAATGAATATAATAAAAGAGAGAAAGCAGTCCGAAGAGAAACAATAAACTTAGAATTACAATCATGTGCGGTCGTCCGCTTCCAATAAGTTCTAAAACCAAAGTAATAGAAATTAGTGCCAAACTGAAATAAACCAATCCTCTAAAATCGAATCTTCCTACTGCGTGCTTAAAATTAGGCATAATGCGATATGCCATCGAAATTCCGATTAGTCCAATTGGTATATTTATTAGAAAAATCCAATGCCAGCTGAAATTATCAGATAGAAAACCTCCTAAACTTGGACCAGCAACCATTCCTAACAATCCAAATAAAGTTATAAAGTTCATTGTTTTAAGCAGTTCGTTTTTAGGATATTGGTACAAAATAGCCAATCGGGCAATTGGCACCATCATTGAAGCACCGACCGCCTGTAGAACACGTGCCATATTAAGCGTATTCAAATCAACTGAAAGGGCACAAAACAAAGATCCCATGATAAACAGAAATACAGCAATCATAAACATTGTTCTGGTGCCAAACTTATCTGCCAGCCATCCAGAAAGCGGAATAAACATTGCTAATGTGAGTGTGTAGGTTACAATAACCGAATCCATTTCGGTTGCCGAATATCCCATATTTTTGGCTATTGAAGGTAGCGAGGTATTAAGAATTGTACCATCTAAAGATTGCATAAACATTGCGATTGCCGTTACCCAAGGAAGCAGATATACTGCATTTTGTTCTTTCTTTTCTTCTTTATTATTCAGCATCTTTTAGTTTTAGATAAAAGCTCAATTTGTAAGACTATGTAAATTAATAAAAAAAAGCGCTCCAAAGTGTTAAATCTGATTGTCTAAAAATAAAAAACCGTTTGAGAATTCCCAAACCGGTTTTGACTTTAAGATTCTATATTTTTCGCTTTATATAAATAATTGGTTCTGTATCAAAAATAAACTCATCTATTGGTTCTCGTTCTTCCCAAAGCTCTTCTATTTCATTTTCATCAGCTTCATATACAGGATCGTAAGCATGTTTAGGAAAATCATTGAAATGATTCATTGCTTCCTCTAATGGACGTAAAGTATATTTTCTTTGAGAAGCGTTTTCTACAAAAAACTTAAAACCTTTGTATGTACAAAAAGTATTTGCCCAATAAGCGCTTTCAATATCATTAAAAGTAACTTCTTTATACATACTAACTTTTTGCTCGAGTTTTGGTTTTAGCTTGAACTTTAGCATTAATTTGAATTTCAATTTGAGTTTATCATCAACTCTAAAACCTTTCTTCAATAATTCTTGGCTGTAGTCAGCTTGTAAAATATAAAAATGATCTCTTTTCCAAAACCTAAACTCGATTCCCATATGTTTTGCAAATGAATCTCTTCTTATTCTCATAGCCGTTTTTTGTTTTGCCCCCAATTAATTCAAAAAAGAAATTGAATTACAAGTATTCTTTAAGATTTTCATCATCAAAATCTAAGCGTAAAAACTCATTCATAAGTGCTGATGGAAAAGCATAATTTGTTTTTAATTCCCATTCTTGTTCTTTAATTTCTAATTTTTCGAAGAATCTTTCCATAAGAAATTCTCTGTTTCCTTTTATAGTTATAAGAATCCATGTAGAATTATTATATCCTTTATTTTTAGGTATGATGAATCTCTTGATTTCATCATTATTTTGTCTGTCTTCGTATACCTCAAACATTTTTTCTACAAATTTTAGTCTCGAATTCTTATCCATGAAAATTAATAAAAAACCTGCAAAGTATTACGAAATAAGAGCACATTAAAATGAAAAACCGTTTGAGGATTCTCAACCTCCCTTCAAATCAAGTTCAAAACTATTCCTACTATTGTTTACTCCCATTGCCAGTGCATTCTGCTCAAACGAGCAAAAAATGACAAAAGAAATAGAATTACAAATACTTATACGATAGATCTGGGCATTACTAACACCTTTGTTACAATAAAACATAAGCCACTGATATAAAACAAATTAAACTTTAAGCTTACTCTATAAACCTTCATTAAAAAAGAATATCTTTACTTGTAATAATTGTTTGCATAATTGCCTTAGACTGATTCAAAAGAAATTTACCCTTTAACTAATTTCTATCGTACTTATTATGAATAACAATTTTAGAGTCCTGATTTTATTACTTCCATTCAGTATATTAGGGCAAACTCAAAAAAAAGAAATCAACCAGCAGCTTCAGACTTGGGTTTCTATCAATACGGTTACCAAATTTGCAGAACATTGGGGAGTGATTGGCGATTTTCATATCAGGCGAAATGATTTTGTCGCAGACCCGAGTTTTTATTTTATAAGAGGAGGAATCAGCTATATTCCAAATTCAAATATTTCCTTAAATCTAGGATATGCACACATGTGGCTAGCTCCGTCAAATCCCGACTGGAGTACTTTTGCAGATGAAAACAGAATTTACCAACAAGCGCAATTAAACACAAAATTTGGAAATGTCAGCATTTTACAGCGCTTACGAAATGAACAGCGCTGGCAGGAAAAAATGGTCAACGATAAACCCAGCGGTGATTGGCGTTTTACCAATAGAATTCGTTATCTGATGAGTTTTACTTTTCGAATCTCCGATAAGAAATCATGGCCTCAAATGGTTCTTTCAGATGAGATTTTGTTGCATTTTGGAGAAGAAGTCGTTTACAATACTTTTGACCAAAACCGATTTTTCATCGGAATCAGAAAAAATATTAATCCGAAATGGAGTTACGATTTTGGCTATATGAATGTATATCAGCAAAAATATTCTGGCTATCAATATGACATGAATCACACCATAAGATTGTTTTTTTATTTGAGTACCAGCATCAGGAAAAAAGCGCCTTCTGAGATTGAGAATTCTGGCGATGAGTAAATTTGCTTTTACATCAAAGTATTATTAGATCTGAAAGATTCAAAAAACTCAAAAGCTCTTTTCTCTGCATAAGAATACTCCGAATCACGAAGCGGAAAAGCACAATGCCCACCGTATTTTGGTGTTTCTAGATAAACAAACACACTGTCTTTGGCAATAGTTCTCGGGTAACATCTTTCGCCCAGAAAAGGATCGTCCAGTGAATTAATAATTAAAACTGGAGTTGTAATGTTTTTAAGAGAAAACTCTGGAGAAACACGCTCGTAATAATCATCACGGCTCGCAAAACCATGAAGCGGTGCTGTAAAATACTGATCGACTTCATCAAAAGTAGAAATATTATCTATTTGATCACGGTTGATAAAATCAGGAAATTGAGCCGCTTTGTATTTCAGTTTCTTTTTAATATCGATGGTAAAATTCTTCAAATAAACTCTGTTAAAACCTTGTTTAAGCACCTCTGCACTTGTGGCAATATGAGTTGGCACCGAAATTGAAACAGCAGCTTTTATGCGCTCATCTATTTTTGTCCATCCCAAATAATTTAGAAGCTGAACGCCTCCCATTGAATATCCTATCAAATAAACATCTTCAAATCCTTTTTTCAAAGCAAACTGAACCACTTCATCCAAATCATCAACTGCACCGTGATGATACAACCTTGGAAGACGATTCATTTCTCCGCCACAAGTACGATTGTTCCAGGCAAAAACCGAAAAACCTTTCTCGTTGAAATAGGCAGCACAGCTGTTATTATAAGTTCTACGCGAATCGCCCTCTAAACCATGGCATAAAATAACTGCCTTTTTTGAACCATTTAAAATATAATCGATATTGATAAAATCTCCGTCATTCAATTCATGCTTTTCTCTTGTGTATTCAGGCACTTCAAATTTCTTAATCAGTGCAGCATAAATGGTAGAAACATGCCTGTTGCGATGAATAATAGAAGGAGAATTATATTCTGATTGTTCAATTAGTGGCATAACAAAGAGTTTTTGTGGTACTTGATACAAAGCTAAGAAATCATTCAATATGTAAATTAATTCTCTCTTTCTATTTTATCTTTTTAATAATTCCCTAAAAAAACACATCCAAAAAAATCGAAAGAAAGTTATTTTTAAATCTATAACACAAAACTGTAAAAACTATTGCCTTTTTTTAAGGTATACGATTTTACAGCATCTGTTTGTTATTTCAAAATACCAGAAATTAATTTAAAAATAAACTTCTGTTAATTTTTAAAACAACTTAATATTGTAGCACATTAGAAAGAAAACAAATTGTTAAATGTTCTAGAACACTGCGCTTGTCGCGCCACCTCTAGCTTAAATACTTACTTTATTTGTATATTTGTCAAATCGATTTCTAAAAACAAAATCCCTCTAATGTTCGAACTCTTACCAGTAGATCCAAAAACAATATTTCTACTTTACTTTTGGGGCAATTTGTTTACTTGCATTCTTATTTTTAGTTTTTCGTTTTCATATGCCAATAGCGATAACAGAAAAACTTTAAAATGGTTTGGCTTAGGCAAATTAATACTTACACTTGCTTGGGTATTGGCTCTTTTACGAAATATCATTCCTGATTTTGCATCTATTAACATTGCCAATTCTATGATTCTGGGAGCTTGCTGTTTTGAAACTATGGCTATGCTGTCACTTATTAAAACGCATGCAAAAAAGCATTATCGGTTTCAAATAGCAATTACCGCAGCATCAATAGTATTATTTAATATTTCCACACTTTTTGACGCGTCAATGAATGCTCGTGTCATAATTGGCGGTATTGGCATATTTTTTATCTATTTATTGCCAACTATAACTTATTTTACAGAAAAGGGAAAAAGCTTTTTCAAGACTTTTTATGTTTTGTGTTACATGGCATTTGAAATTCTAATTGCAATACGAATTGTTCACAGATATTTGTATCCTCAAGATCTTATTATTTCCAATGACATTTTCGATAGCCTATACAGCATTTGCCTATTTTTATTGACTTTAATTGGCATTGTAGGCTTTTTACTTTTGGTAAAAGAAAAGCAGGATCATAAAATTAAAAAGCTTTTAAACGATAAGAACCAGTTCTTTTCTATTATTTCTCACGATTTAAGAGGTCCTTTAGGATCTTCTGTTTCTCTCTCTGAAATTTTACTGGAAAATATCGAAAAATACAGTCGAGAAGAAATTAAAGAAATATCAGAGCTTCTCCACGATTCGAACAAGAACATTTACAAATTACTGGAGAACCTTCTAGATTGGTCTCGAGTACAAACAGGAATGATTGCCTTTAATCCTAAAAATGTGCTTTTAAATGCTTTGATTGAAGAGAATATAGAACTAAGCCGAAATATCGCTTTAAATAAAAACATCAACATCACGTTTGAATCGGCTTACCTTGTCGAAGCAGAAGTTGATAAAAATATGATTAGCACCATCTTGCGAAATTTACTAAGTAATGCGATTAAATTTACAGACAAGAACGGTGAGATTAAAGTCAAATTAGTCAAAATAAATCAAAAAATAGAAATTTCTATTAAAGATAACGGAATCGGAGTTCCTGATTACATAAAAGAAAAATTATTTAAAATAAATGGAAAGGTTCTACAAAAAGGTACAGAAAACGAACTCGGCAGCGGGCTCGGATTATTGCTTTGCAAAGAGTTTGTAAGCATTCATCAAGGAACAATTTGGGTAGAAAGCGAACTAGGAAAAGGAAGTACATTTCAGTTTACACTTCCGATAAAGGTGGTTTAAATTCCAAGCCCAAACGAATAAAATAAAAAAATCCAAATTCCAGTTTGAATTGGAATTTGGATTTTAAATATTGGAATTTTTATATTGGTTTAGTCTAATACAAAACTTACACTAACATTTGCTGTAATTTCGATTTCACCAACAGCTAATGTTTCGTTTGAAGCTCCTCCCATTGAATCTGCTTCTTTCATTCTCATTGCAGCATACATTGGCTGTGGACGGTAAACTTGAGAGTTATCAGAGATTGTAAAAGCCTTACCTACTTTTTGTCCTAAAACAGACACGTATTCTTCAGCTTTTACCTTAGCATCTTTCATTGCTAATTTTCTAGCTTCAGACTCGTATTGTGCTAATTTAGATGTTTCAAAAGAAACTTTATCGATTCTATTAATTCCTTGCTGAACCAAGCCTTCCATTAACTCATCGTATTTAGCTAAATCTTTCACTACAATTTCTACCGTTTGTGTAGCATTATAAGAAGTTTTCTTTTTCTCATAATCGTACTGCGGATTAAGAGCTACTTGTTTTGTTTTGAAATCTGCTGTCGGGATATTCATTTTTTTGATGAATTTTAAAACAGCGTCCATCTTTTCGTCATTTTGTTTTTTAACGTCTTTAGCATTATTCCCTTTTGTTTCAACCGAAGCTGAAATACAAACCTGATCAGGTGCTACTTTTACTTTTCCTTCTCCATTAACATTAATTAGAGGTATTTGTTTGATTTCTTGGCCGTAAGACATAGTCATAAACATGATTGTTAAAAATAATACTAGTTTTTTCATTTTTGTTAAATTTTAATATTTAAAAAAGACATTTCAAAAGTTATGCCAGCATTACAATTTCCCCAATTTTGCCATTCCAAAAAGTATCAAAATTGGTATTGCAAGCAGGATTACCATCATTGTATGGTCGGTAAATAAAGAAGGCTGTTTGATCAAAGTAATTAAATATCCTCCTATAGCACCTCCAAAGTGTGCTGTATGCCCAATATTGTCATTTTTGGCTTTCATACCATAAATTGAGTATAATAAATACAAAATTCCAAAAATATAAGCTGGCATTGGGATGACAAAAAATATTCCGAGCATCATGTCGGGCTGCAATAATATTGCGGAATATAAAACTCCCGTTACAGCACCTGAAGCACCAACCGCACGATAACTATAATCATTCTTATGAAATAGCATAGTAAGAAGACTTCCAAAAATTAAACTCCCGAAATAAACCAAGATGAAAGAAAAATTGCCGAGCCAGCCTAAAACTACAGGAGCAAAAAAATACAAAGTCAGCATATTAAAGATCAAATGCATCATGTCTACATGCAAAAAGCCAGAAGACAACATTCTAATTTGCTCTCCGGAACGAATGCTTCCTACATGGAATTCGTATTTTCTAAAAAAATAAAGATCGTTAAAACCTTTGTAACTAATAACAACGTTCGCAATGATAATCGCTATTAAAATAATATTCATAAGTAATAAGTATTGTGAATTATGATTTGTAAATATAATCATTCTTAAAGATAAGTTAGCAAGAATGCAAAATAGCAGTCGATAATCATTTTTAATTTATCTTTGCAAAAAAAATTACATGCAGTTTCTTGTCTATATTTTAGCCTATCCATTACTTTGGCTTATCTCTATACTTCCTTTTCCTATATTTTACCTTTTTTCAGATTTTGTCTGTTTTTTGGTTTATAGAGTTATTGGATATCGCAAAAAAGTGGTTCGCGAAAATCTTGCGCTTACTTTACCTCATTTAAGCGATGCCGAAAGAAAGGTTATAGAAAAGAAATTCTACAAACATATGTGCGATATGTTTTTGGAGATGATTAAAACTATGAGCATGTCTCCTGAAGAAATGGAACGAAGATTTCATGTTACTAATATCGATCTTGTTTTGGATTATGCTAAAAAAGGAAAAAGCGTCATTCTTGTGGCTTCGCATTATGCTAGTTACGAATGGCTTTTGACTATTAATCCGAAACTGGGATTTCAGGGCGTTGCTGTTTACAAAAGACTGGCCAATCCTTATTTTGATAAATTGGTTCGAAAAATCCGTTCAAAATATAATACCGAAATGATCGAAACTAGAAAGGCAATTCCAACAATGGCAAAAAACCAGCGTGAAGGAGTCTTAAGCTTGTACGGTTTAGCAAGCGACCAATCTCCAAAAATGGAAAGGATTTTTCATTCTATGAAATTTATGGGAGTTGAAGTTCCTGTACATACAGGTGCCGAAACATTGGCAAAAAAATACGATTTGGCTGTTATATTTGTACAGGTAAAAAAAGTAAAAAGAGGGTATTATGAAGCAACTTTTGTTTCGCTTGCCGATAATCCAAAAGATTTTGAAAACTTCAAAATTACAGAAATGTATTTAAAAGAAGTAGAAAAACAAATTCTAGAAGCTCCAGAATTTTATTTATGGACGCACAAAAGATGGAAACACCGTATTGAATAATCCAAAATAGAAAAAGCCTCTTTCGAAAGTTTCAAAAGAGGCTTTTGTATTTAATAATACTAAAATCTTAGATTCCAGCAATTACTTTAATTTCATCAATAATTCGAAGTGCTAATTGATCTGCAGCATCTTGAGAAGGCGCTTCAGTATAAATACGAATAATTGGTTCTGTGTTTGATTTTCTTAAATGAACCCATTCTGTCGCAAAATCAATTTTTACACCATCAATTGTCGAAATATCTTCATTTTTGTATTTCTCTGTCATTTGAGATAGAATCGCATCAACATCAATCTGCGGTGTCAATTCGATTTTATTTTTACTCATGTAGTATTCTGGATAAGAAGCTCTCAAAGCAGAAACTGGCATTTTTTTGTTTGCTAAATGTGTTAAAAACAATGCAACTCCTACCAGACTATCTCTTCCGTAGTGTAATTCAGGATAGATAATTCCTCCGTTGCCTTCACCACCAATTATTGCGTTGTTTTTCTTCATTAACTCTACTACATTCACCTCTCCTACTGCACTTGCTTCATAGCTTCCGCCGTGCGCTTTAGTTACATCTCTTAAGGCACGAGAAGATGACATATTAGAAACGGTATTTCCTGGAGTTTTGCTCAAAACGTAGTCTGCACAGGCCACCAACGTATATTCTTCACCAAACATTTCTCCGTCTTCGCTAATAAAAGCCAAACGATCAACATCTGGATCTACTACGATACCAAAATCAGCTTTTTCTTTTACAACAAGCTCAGAAATATCAGTTAAATGTTCTTTTAATGGCTCCGGGTTATGAGGAAAATGTCCGTTTGGTTCGCAGTATAATTCTACAACTTCAACGCCCATTAATTTTAAAAGTTTCGGAATGATAATTCCTCCAGACGAATTTACACCATCAACAACCACTTTAAATTTAGCTTCTTTAACCGCTTCGATATCAACCAATGGCAAATTTAAAACTTCATCGATATGAATATCCATATACGCATCATTAGAAATAACTTCGCCTAAACTATCTACGTCAGAAAAGTCGAAAGCTTCAGCTTCAGCAATTTCAAGAATTTTTGCACCGTCAGCGCCACTTAAAAATTCTCCTTTTGCATTTAATAATTTTAAAGCATTCCATTGTTTTGGATTATGTGATGCCGTTAAGATAATTCCTCCGTCAGCTTTTTCCAAAGGAACAGCCACTTCAACGGTTGGCGTTGTAGAAAGTCCAAGATCTATAACATCGATTCCTAAACCAATTAAAGTATTCACTACTAAATTATGAATCATTGGTCCAGAAATTCTCGCATCACGGCCAATTACAACAGTCAATTTATCTTTAGCAATATTATTTTTTAAGAAAGTTCCGTAAGCCGAAGCAAATTTCACTGCATCAACAGGAGTTAGATTATCTCCCACTTTTCCTCCGATCGTCCCACGGATTCCAGAAATAGATTTTATTAGAGTCATTTTTGTGAGTTAGGGTTATTTTTTACAAATATAAAAAAGTTACCGAGTTACTAAGGCGCTAAGTCTCTAAGATTTTAAATTTAATCTATAAGAAACCACTTATTTCTCGTTATTTTTATAACAAAATGATTTAAAAAAGTTTTTATACATTTACTAAAATAACGTCAGAATCTTAGCTTCTAAGGTTCTTAGCAACTTTAACAAAAATGAATTTCTTAGCCCACATATACCTTTCTGGAGAAAATGATCTGATCAAAATAGGAAATTTTATGGCTGACGGAATTCGCGGAAAACAATTTGAACATTTTCCCGAAGATGTGCAAAAAGGAATTTTACTGCATCGATTCATTGATACCTATACCGATTCTCATGATGTTTTTAGAACCAGCACCAAACGTCTTCACGACAGATACCACCATTATGCCGGCGTAATTGTCGATATTGTTTATGATCATTTTTTGGCCAAAAACTGGACAAAATATTCAGATGAAGAATTAGAACATTTTGTAAAGCGATTTTATCATTCTTTGCATGATAATTACGAGATTTTAACCGAAAAAACACAAGGTTTAATGCCTTACATGATTGAAAGAAACTGGCTGGTAAGTTATCGTACAACCGAAGGAATCCAGCATATTTTGACGCAAATGGACAGAAGGTCGAAAAATATTTCTCAAATGCAATTTGCTGTTGAAGAACTTATTGAGTTTTATGATGAATTTGAAGAAGAATTCACCCTTTTCTTTGAAGAAATGAGAGTAAAAGCCAAAGAAAAACTACTTTCTCTCTAGCCTAATTTAATTTTATTGCAAATGAAAAAAATTACACTTTTAATAGCCCTTTTATATTTCAATAGCAGCAATGCCCAAGAAGCCTTTTCAAAACCAACGGGATTGGTTGTCACAAAAGCAATGGTCGTTTCTGCTCGCGAAGAAGCTTCAAAAATTGGTGCCGACATTATGAAAAAAGGAGGAAATGCTTTTGATGCCATGGTCGGAACCGAATTGGCTCTTGCAGTTGCTTTTCCGTTTGCAGGAAATATAGGTGGCGGCGGATTTATGGTTTACAGAAAAGCAAATGGCGAAGTCGGTTCTTTGGACTATCGCGAAAAAGCGCCACTTGCAGCCACAAAAGATATGTTTTTGGATAGCGAAGGAAATGTTATAAAAGGAAAAAGCACGCAAACAGCTCTTGCTATTGGTGTTCCTGGAACTATTGCAGGCGTTTTTGCAGTACACAAAAAATATGGAACAATGCCTATTTCTAAAATTTTAGAGCCCGTTATTGCTTTGGCAGAAAGAGGTGTCATTGTAACGAAAAAGCAAGAGAAAAGTATAAAAGACTATCATGAAAGCATTGTAAAAATAAACGGCGAAAATTCGCTTGTATCAGGCAATTTCAAAGAAAATGACACAATCAAGTACTTTGCTTTAGCCAAAACTTTAAAAAGAATTCAGAAAAAAGGAAGAAATGAATTCTACAAAGGCGAAACTGCAAAAATCTTAGTCGATTATCTTCAGAAAAAAGGCGGTATTATCACGCTGCAAGATTTAGCCAAATATGAAGCAAAATGGAGAAAGCCGCTTCAGTTTACTTATAAAGATTTAAAAATAATTTCGATGTCTCCTCCAAGCAGTGGTGGAATTTGTCTGGCGCAAATCTTAAAAATGCTGGAACCTTACGATTTAGCAAAAATGGGACATAATTCTCCCGACGCCATTCAGGTTATTGTTGAAGCTGAAAGAAGAGCGTATGCAGACAGAAGTTACTTTTTAGGCGATCCTGATTTTGTGAAAATTCCGATGAAAGAGTTATTAGACCAAAACTATTTGCGCGATAGAATGGCAAGTTTTAATCCTGAAAAAGCAACTTTATCAACCGAAATTAAAGAAGGAAAAGTAAATTATGCCGAAAGCACAGAAACCACGCATTACTCTATTGTAGACCAATTCGGAAACGCAATTGCAGCTACAACCACTTTAAATGATGGTTATGGTTCTAAATATTACTGTGACGAATTAGGTTTCTTTTTGAATAATGAAATGGATGATTTTAGTGCCAAACCTGGATCTCCAAATATGTTTGGTTTGGTTGGAAATGAAGCCAACAGCATTGCGCCACAAAAACGCATGTTAAGCTCTATGACGCCAACAATTGTAGAAAAAGACGGAAAACTTTTTATGGTCGTCGGAACTCCAGGAGGCTCAACCATTATTACTTCTGTTTTGCAAACGATTTTAAATGTTTACGAATACAAATTAAGCATGCAGGAAGCTGTAAATGCTCCACGTTTTCATCATCAATGGCTACCCGATTTAATAACTTTCGAACCTAATACCTTTGAAACGAAAACTATAGATAAGCTAAAAGCTAAGAGTTACATTATCAATGAGAAACCTACTCCTATTATCGGAAAAGTAGATGCCATTTTAGTTTTACCTGACAATAAATTAGAAGGAGGAGCAGATTTTAGAGGTGACGACACAGCTGTTGGTTTTTAAATTGATTCTTGATTTTATTTTTTTAAAACGAGATTAAAATATAATTTTGTAAGATCGCTAATTTTTAAAACATAATGATAAAAAAATATTTCAGACGACTTGAAAGTATAATTGCTTTGGCTCAATCTTTAATGACACCAAAACAATTTCTATTTTTATCTAGTGTTTTAACCGGAATATCGTGCGCCTTTGCGGTAATTGTTCTTAAAACATTCGCACACAGCGTTTTTTCTTTTGCAACTTACATCAACGGAATTCTAAAATTAAGTTTCATCAATAGTATTTTGCCTATTATTGGTATAACACTAACTGTTTTTGTAGTAAACAAAGTCCTTAACGGAAGTATACAAAAGGGAACTTCACAGATACTTTATGCTGTTGCTAAAAAAGCAAGCATTATTCCGAAAAAGCAGATGTATGCCCAGATTGTTACCAGTTCGTTAACGGTGGGTCTAGGAGGTTCTGCTGGTTTAGAGAGTCCGATTGTAATTACAGGAGCCGCTTTTGGCTCTAATTTTGCTCAAAACTATAAGTTACAATACAAAGACAGAACACTGCTAATTGGCTGTGGCGTTGCGGCGGGAATTGCTGCAGCATTTAATGCACCCATTGCAGGAGTCCTTTTTGCTATTGAAGTCCTATTGGTAGATGTTAGTATTTCTGCCTTTACCCCTATTATGATTTCTGCCGCAACAGGCGCCTTGGTTTCTGCAATTGTTTTGGACGAGAGCATTTTATTAAGCTTCAAAAAACAAGAAACATTCGATTACCATAATATTCCATTTTATGTTCTTTTAGGAGTTCTAACTGGATTGGTCGCTATTTATTACTCGAGAAATTTCCAAAAAGTAGAGCATTATTTTGCCAAACAGCAAATTAATCCATATAAAAAAGCTTTGATAGGTTCATCGTTATTGGCTTTATTAATTTTTATTTTTCCGACACTATTTGGCGAAGGTTACGAAAGCATTAAAACATTATCTGATGCAGATCCTGGACTTTTATTAGATAATACTTTATTTGCCGATTTTAGAAATAATCAATGGGTTTTACTTTTATTTGTTGGAGCAACAGCAATGGTTAAAGTTTTTGCTTCTGGATTAACCATTGGGAGCGGTGGTAATGGAGGAAACTTTGCCCCATCTCTATTTTTAGGATCTTATTTGGGCTATTTCTTTTCTAAATTGGTTACACTAATTGGTTTATCAAAACTTCCTATCAGTAATTTTACGATGGTCGGAATGGCTGGAATTCTAAGCGGTTTATTTCATGCTCCTCTTACTGCTATTTTCTTAATTGCAGAAATTACTGGGGGCTACGGACTAATGATTCCGCTTATGATTGTTTCTTCAATCAGTTTTGCTATTTCTAAGCGTTACGAAAAGTATTCGCTTGACGTAAAAGGATTAGCTAAAAAAGGTCACGCTTTTACAAGCAATAAAGATTCTAATATTCTATCCACTTTAGAAATTGATACTATTATTCAGTGCGATTACCTAACTGTTCATCCAGATGAAAACCTAAGCAAATTAGTAGACCTGATTTCACACTCTAATCAAGTTGTTTTTGCGGTTGTAAACAATGATAAAGATTTGGTTGGAGTGGTTCATTTTAATGATATTCGAGAAATTATATTTAACTCTTACCGTGTAAAATATACTTTCATTAGAGATGTAATGAAAGCGCCTTCTGCTACAATTTCTACACTTGACAGCATGGAAATTGTAATGCGCAAATTTGAAACCTCAAAATCTGCTTTTCTTCCTGTTCTAAGAGACGGCAAATACCATGGTTTTATCTCCAAATCGATTGCGCTAGAAGCTTATCGAACAAAACTTCGTTCTATGACGATTGAATAGCTTTAATATCGGATACGTTAAAAATTTTTATTATCCGATATTAAGAAGTATCTTTGTAGGATTATGTTTAATATTGACTTAACATACAGAGAAGAATTTCAATCAACTTTTAATCGATTGTACCAAAAAAGGCAGGAACTGCAAAACAGCAGACCATTGCCTAATATTGCTTTGAATAAAATACGAGAAAGTCTTTCTCTAGAATGGACTTATAACTCAAATAGCATCGAAGGAAATACACTTAGTTTGAGAGAAACCCAAATGGTTATTCAAGAAGGAATTACCATTAAAGGCAAATCCCTACGTGAACATTTTGAAACCCATAATCATGACAAAGCTATTGATTACCTCTACTCTATTGTAGACGAAAATTACAAGCTCAGAAGTATCGATATTCTCTCTATTCATGGTTTAGTCATGCGTTCTATAGAAGAAGATTTTGCAGGCAGAATTCGTAACGGAGGAGTTCGAATTTCAGGAGCCAATTTTATGCCTCCAAACGCCAATAAAGTCTCCGATTATCTCGACGAATTAATCGAGTTTATCAATACAAATCCGTTAGGTTTAAACGATATTGAACTTGCAACAATCTACCATCACAAATTAGTCTGGATTCATCCTTTTTTTGATGGAAATGGGCGAACGGTTCGACTAAGCATGAATTTACTATTAATGCGCTGTGGTTTTCCGCCTGCCATCATTCTAAAAAATGATCGCAAGAAATACTATGAAGCACTTAATCAAGCCAACAATGGTAATTATCAGAAACTAACTCTTTTAATGTGTCAGGCACTGGAACGAACATTAAATATTTATCTAGGTGCAATGCCAGGAAGCAATTATGATTATCAATCGATCCAAAATATAGTTAGTGAACCTGATACGCCTTACGGCCAAGAATATGTTAGTTTACTGGCCAGAACAGGAAAAATTGATGCTTATAAAGAAGGCCGAAATTGGTACACCACCAGAGAAGCCATAGAAAACTATATGGCAACCCGAAAAAGAAAGCGCTAGTTTAAACTAGCGTTTTTTGTTACTAATTGTAACATAAAGTTTTGCTATCGAGCACTAAAAGAACAAATCAAAGTGGTAACTTTGCGTTTTGCTCAAAATTATGTTAAACAAAGACAATACTATTGAAGTTCTTGGCGCAAGAGTTCACAATCTAAAAAATATCGACATATCTATTCCGCGTGAAAAACTGGTTGTAATTACTGGTTTATCGGGTTCTGGGAAATCTTCTTTGGCATTTGATACTATTTATGCCGAAGGACAGCGTCGTTACGTTGAAACTTTTTCTGCCTACGCGAGGCAATTTCTTGGCGGATTGGAACGTCCTGACGTGGATAAAATCGACGGACTTTCTCCTGTAATTGCGATTGAACAAAAAACGACGAGTAAGAGTCCGCGTTCTACAGTTGGAACGATTACTGAAATTTACGATTTCCTAAGGCTTTTATATGCCCGTGGCGCTGATGCGTACAGTTACAATACAGGCGAAAAAATGGTTTCGTATTCTGATGAGCAAATTAAAGATTTGATTATTCAGGACTACAACGGAAAACGCATCAATATTTTAGCACCGGTTATTAAAGCCAGAAAAGGACATTATGCCGAATTGTTCCAGCAGATTACCAAACAAGGATTCTTGAAAGTTCGTGTAAACGGAGAAGTTCAAGATCTTGTTGCAGGAATGAAATTGGATCGTTACAAAACGCACGATATTGAGATTGTTGTAGATAGAATGGTGATTGAAGATAATCCCGATACACAAAAAAGATTATCCGAAAGCATCAATACCGCGATGCATCACGGTGAAGATGTCTTGATGATTTTAGATCAAGATTCTAATGAAGTGCGTTATTTCAGTAGAAATTTAATGTGTCCTTCAACAGGAATATCGTATCAGAATCCAGAACCAAATTTATTTTCTTTCAACTCCCCAAAAGGAGCTTGTCCGCATTGTAATGGATTAGGCACTGTTCATGAAATCAATGTTAAGAAGATTATTCCAAATCCGAAATTATCTATAAAAGCAGGTGGTTTTGCTCCGCTTGGCGAATACAAATCTTCTTGGATTTTCAAACAATTGGAAACCATTGGAGAAAAATTCGGATTTAAAATTACCGATGCAATTGAGAAAATCCCTGAAGAAGCAATACAAATGATTTTGTATGGCGGAAAAGATAAATTTTCTATCAATTCTAAAGATCTTGGCGTAACGAGAGAATATAAAATTGATTTTGAAGGAATTTCTAATTTCATCAAAAATCAATATGACGAAAGCGCGACAACGAGCATAAAACGTTGGGCAAAAGATTTTATGGACGAAGTTAACTGTCCTGTTTGCGATGGTTCACGTCTTAAAAAAGAAGCTTTGTTTTTTAGAGTAAATGAAAAAAATATCACCGAGTTGTGTGATATGGATATATCTGATTTAACAGCTTGGTTTCAAGATCTAAATAGTCATTTGACTGACAAACAGCTTTTAATTGCTTCTGAAGTTGTAAAAGAAATCAAAGACCGATTGAACTTCCTGATGAATGTTGGTTTGAATTATTTGGCTTTAAGCCGAAGTTCAAAATCGCTTTCTGGCGGTGAGGCACAGCGTATTCGTTTGGCAACACAAATTGGCTCACAGTTGGTTGGTGTTTTGTATATTTTGGATGAACCAAGTATTGGTTTACACCAAAGAGATAACGAAAAACTGATTCATTCTTTGGAACAATTACGCGATATCGGAAACTCGGTTATTGTGGTTGAACACGACAAAGACATGATCGAAACAGCTGATTACGTCATTGATATTGGACCTAAAGCAGGTAAATATGGAGGAGAAATCATCAGCATTGGAACTCCAAAAGAAACTTTGGCATCGGATACTATTACCGCTCAATATCTGAATGGTAAAATGAAATTTGAGATTCCGAAGAAAAGAAGAAAAGGAAATGGCAAATTTTTAAAACTGACAGGAGCAACTGGAAATAACCTGAAAAATGTTTCTATTGAAATACCTTTAGGTCAATTAACCTGTGTGACGGGAGTTTCGGGAAGCGGTAAATCCACGTTGATTAATGAAACGCTGTATCCAATTTTAAATGCATATTACTTCAATGGCGTAAAAAAACCACAGCCTTACAAAAAGATTGAAGGTTTAGAACATATTGATAAAGTAATTGATATCGACCAAAGTCCGATTGGAAGAACACCACGTTCAAATCCAGCAACTTATACAGAAGTTTTCACAGAAATCAGAAATCTCTTCACGATGACTTCTGAAAGTATGATTCGTGGTTACAAAGCGGGACGTTTTAGTTTTAACGTAAAAGGCGGGCGCTGTGAAACTTGTGAGGGTTCTGGTGTAAGAACAATCGAAATGAACTTTTTACCAGACGTTTATGTAGAATGCGAAACGTGTCAGGGAAAACGTTTCAACAGAGAAACTTTAGAAATTCGATACAAAGGAAAATCTATTTCGGATGTTTTGGATATGACAGTTGATGAAGCGGTTCCGTTTTTTGAAAATATTCCGAAGATTTATAGAAAAATCAAAACCATTCAAGATGTTGGTTTAGGTTATATTACGCTTGGACAGCAGAGCACAACACTTTCTGGTGGTGAAGCGCAACGCATTAAGTTGGCGGGAGAATTATCTAAAAAAGATACTGGAAATACATTTTATATTCTGGATGAACCAACCACAGGATTGCATTTTGAAGACATTCGTGTTTTAATGGAAGTAATTAACAAACTGGTTGATAAAGGAAACACCATTCTTGTGATCGAACATAATATGGACGTTATCAAACTTGCTGATTATATTATCGATATTGGCCCTGAAGGCGGAAAAGGCGGCGGACAATTGGTCGCTAAAGGAACCCCAGAGGAAGTAGCTCAGAATAAAAAGAGTTATACGGCTAAGTTTTTGAAAAAAGAATTGGAGTAACATTTTAAGTATATGAAGAAAATCCTTTTCCTTTTGTTATTTGTAAATCATGCTTTTAGTCAGCAAATAGAAACTTTTAATGATCCTAAAAATTATTACCGAGTAGCAATCCAGGATTTTAAAATTAATCCGACAATATCTATTTTTCCAATTAGCCTCGAAGATCTTAATCTAAAAAAAGGAAAACCTATTAAAAATATGAGTTGTTATTATTATGACAACGATGTAAAAACATACTATATCGAATTTACACCTGATGGTAAAATAGCGAGGAGTGAGGATTTTTATCGAAACGAAAAATTGATATTTAATTATTCTAAAGAAATTATTACTAGACAGCGCTATGAAATTAGAAACGACAAATCAGAAAGATTAAGTTCTATAGACAGTATTGTTTATGATCATAACAATAATATCATTAGAAAATCATCAACTAATTATGATTTAAAACAAAAAATTTCAGAAATAAACATTAAAGATTATGAGTATCTTGAAAAAAATAAATTAGCTAAAATATATCAATACAGTATCGCAGAAAGCACGCCCTATATTGCTGGAGATTTATTTGTTTATGATCATAAAATGAATTCAATTACAGAAAAAAAATATCATTTTGAAAACATTAATCATAATGCTAAAGAATTAAAAAAGGATTCAATTACAATTAATTCCAATTTCAGTAAAAATGTTTATTACCTAAACAATAAAGGGAAAATTTCAAAATTGGATCATTATTTTGGAGATAATGATATAGACAAATCGACTAATCTAAAATATGATAATTTTAGTAGAATTAATTCAATTACTGCTACATATCTTGATGATCCTTCTACTGATACTTTTAAATTTGACATCAACAATAACCTTATTGAACTGACTTATGACGGGGCAGTTCGAAAATGTAAATATGACAAAAATAATAATCTCATATCTGATATTTTAACAGATAAGCAGAGCAATCAAAATATTTTCGCTTTAAAGCAAAGCTATCAGTATGACACAAACAATAACTGGACTACAATTGTAATTTTTAAAAATGGATCTTTTGATACAAAAATGACTCGAAAAATAAATTATTATTAAGACCACATTTTTTCATATCAGTTTACTGATATTCAGAACAATCGATAAAATAAAAATTTGTCTCGCCACTTTTATAATCTAATAATTACATATTTCTGTAACAATTCTAGAAAAAAGCGTTAATTTAGTGTCCGCTTTTTCTGAAAAACTCAAGCTTTTTAAAGAAAACATGTTTCAATTAAACCCAATGTTTATATGAAACCAACTGCCCTAGCCCTGATGGGAGCGGCATCCTTTTGTGCCGTGGTTCGGCACAAAAGATATAGCGGACAGCAGGAAACAGCTCCTTCTTCCGAGTATGCTCAGGATGGCAATTACAGGGACAAAAAACATAAATAAAATAATAAATTAAAATACCTAAAATGAGATTAGAAGATTTTGATAATGATGAAGATAAAGTAATTCAGGATCGTTTGAAACAAAGAACGTGGAATGAAATTAAAACCAATGACAGCTGGGCAATTTTTAAGATTATGTCTGAGTTTGTAAATGGTTACGAAGCAATGGGACGTATTGGTCCTTGTGTTTCTATTTTTGGATCGGCAAGAACAAAACCAGAGGATAAGTACTATCAATTGGCTGAAAAAATCGCTTATAAAATCAGTAAAGCAGGTTACGGTGTGATTACAGGAGGTGGTCCCGGAATTATGGAAGCTGGAAATAAAGGCGCGCATTTGGGCGGAGGAATTTCGGTAGGTTTAAATATCGAGCTTCCGTTTGAGCAGCATTTTAATCCTTATATTGATCATGATAAAAACTTGAATTTCGACTATTTCTTTGTGAGAAAAGTAATGTTCGTAAAATATTCGCAAGGTTTTGTGGTGATGCCAGGTGGTTTTGGAACTTTAGACGAAATGTTTGAAGCTATCACTTTGATCCAGACTAAGAAAATTGGAAAATTCCCGATTATTTTGGTTGGAGTTGAATTCTGGTCTGGCTTAATTGAATGGGTTAAAACTGTTTTGGTTGAAAAAATGCATACAGTAAGCCCAGAAGATTTGAATTTATTTAAAATTGTAGACACTGAAGACGAAGTTGTAGAGGCATTGGATAAATTCTACAAAAAGTACGATTTAAGTCCGAATTTCTAAATTTAATTTTCATTTGCGAGATTACATTTCGCTGTGAACATCATACTATTTATCGTTAAATTACGTAAAGTATCGTAAAAATTGAAAGCTGTTTTTTTAAACAGCTTTTTTTATACTATTTTTACAAAAATCCGAAACCGCAATATGTCCGTAATTTAAGTATGTCTGATAATTTTTAAGCCACTATTTGAAAGCACTTTATAAAATTATTTGCCTCGTTTTAGCTTTATCATTTTCGATAAAACTAACTGCACAACATCAATCTAAGATGGAAGTGGCGGTCAATCTCGAACTTAAAACACTAAACATAAAACAGGATCTTACGTATCACAATACTACAAATGATACTTTGACTTCGATTGTTTTGAACGATTGGAATAACGCTTTTGCTGATAAAAACACGCCTCTTGCAAAACGTTTTTCTGATGAATTTTACAGAGGTTTTCATTTGGCAAAGGCTGCCGATAGAGGAAAAACGACAATTATTAACCTGACAGAAACTAATTTTTCGGCTCTAGAATGGGAAAGAAGCGCTCAGAATCCTGACTATATTATGGTTAAGCTGAATCGCAAACTACTTCCTAACGAAAAAATCATTTTACATCTTAATTATATTGTAAAAATACCAAACGATAAATTCACCCGTTTTGGTTTTGATCAAAATGGCGGTATGGCTCTTAAAAACTGGTTTATAAGTCCTGCCCGTTTTGAAAATGGCCTTTTTGTAAAGTATAACAATTTCAATCTAGATGATATTGCCAATGCAGTGAGTGATTATGAAGTTGAAATTAAAATTCCGAATTCACACTCCATTACTACCGATTTAAATTCGGTTTCAAAAGACACCAGCAATCAGAGCTACACTATTTATTCTTTCTCCGGAAGAAACAGAACCGATTTCAGTCTTTATATAGAAAAACAAAATAGCTTTAGAAGCTATGATAATGGTTCGCTACTGATTGAAACCAATTTAAAAAATAAAAAAATAGACGAAATTCAGAAAGCCATTATCATTAATCGCGTGGTTTCTTATGCTGAAAAGTTTATTGGCAAATACCCGCACGAAAAAATAACCGTTTCTCAGATCGATTACGACAGAAATCCTTTTTACGGTTTAAATCAGTTGCCGTCTTTTATCAGTCCCTTTCAGGATGATTTTATATTTGAAATTCAGTTTTTAAAGACTTTTCTAAATAATTATCTTAAAAACAGTCTTCGCTTAGATCCTAGAAAAGACAATTGGATTTATGACGGAATCCAGATTTATGCCATGATGAAGTACATGGAAGAGCATCATCAGGATGAAAAAATGTTGGGAAGGCTTTCCAACATGAAGCTCTTTAAAAGTTACAATATCACAAATCTGACTTTTAACGAGCAATATAGCTATTACTATATGCTAATGGCTCGCAAAAACTTGGATCAGCCACTTGGCGATCCAAAAAACACATTAATAAAATTTAACGAACAAATTGCCAGTAAATATCGTGCGGGTTTGAGCTTGAGTTATTTAGATGACTATTTGAATCATGATATTGTTCCTAAAAGTGTCAAAGAATTTTACAATCTCAACCAATTTGGACAATCGAATCGTTATGATTTTGAGAAAATCTTAACCCAAAAAAGTTCAAAAAATATCGATTGGTTCTTTAAAACCATTATCGATTCGCGAGATATTATCGATTACAAATTTTCGAACGTTTCAAGAACTGCAGATAGCATTACGTTTTCGGTCAAAAATAAAACTGGCATCTACGCTCCTATTCCAATTTACGGAATTAAAAAGAAAGAAGTCGTATTTAAAGAATGGATCGAGCCTACTAAAAAAGATTCTGTTTATGAGTTCGGTCGTAAAAATGCAGATAAAATTGTAATTAATTATGACAATGAAGTTCCAGAATACAACCAAAGAAACAACTGGAAATCTCTCAAACATGTTGCGCTCAACCGTCCTCTTAAATTTAATTTTGCTAAAGATTTAGAAGACCCAGACTACAATCAGATTTTATACATTCCGACATTAAACTATAATTACTATGATGGTATAACGCCTGGAATTCGTTTTCATAATAAAACCATTTTAGACAAGCCTTTTAATTTTGACATTAATCCCGCATATTCTATAAAAGCAGGTACAGTTTCTGGTTCGTCTGCTTTTTCATGGAATCAATATTATAGAAACAGTACCTTATATAATGTTCGATATTCTATTAGTCAAAATTATTATCATTATGCGCCCGATGCAACTTATTTAAGGTTAAATCCTATGGTGCAGTTTCGTATTCGAGAAAAAGATTTTAGAGATAATAGGAAACAGCTGTTTTTAGCTCGTCAGGTTATTGTAAATCGTGAAGCAAGCACCTACATTACAGATAATTCAAAACCAAACTATTCGATCTTTAATGCTCGTTATTCTAATACAAAAACAGAATTAATTGACCATTTTAGTTTTATGACTGATTTGCAATTTTCTAGCGGTTTTGGAAAAGCTTCTGGAGAAATTGAATACAGAAGGCTATTTGAAAATAACAAAAAGCTAAATTTAAGACTGTACGTTGGAACTTTCTTATACAACACAACAAATTCAGATTATTTTAGTTTTGGCTTAGACCGTCCAACAGATTATTTATTCGATTATAATTTATTCGGAAGATCAGAAAGCACGGGCTTTTTTAGCCAGCAGTATGTTATTGCTGAAGGAGGTTTCAAATCGCAACTAGAGCCTTCTTATGCCAATCAATGGATGACCACTTTAAATGCCAGTTACGCCATATGGAACTGGGTTGAAATTTACGGTGACATTGGTTTCTTAAAAAACAAGCACCAAAGCGAGTTCTTTGCTTACGATTCTGGAGTCCGTTTAAACTTGGTTCCTGACTACTTTGAACTCTATTTTCCTGTTTATTCTAATAATGGATGGGAAATATCACAGCCTAAATACAATGAAAAAATACGATTTATAATCACATTTTCGCCAAAAACGTTAGTTACTCTTTTTACCCGAAAATGGTTTTAATCAAATAAATTTTAAACAAAAACTTGCGAAATTATCAATAAAACTAAATTTCATATAAAAATAACACAAATAAAATACATAGTTTTTAGATTTGAATACAAATAATTAAATTATATTTAGTTCAAAGAATTATGATTATTGATTGTTTTTAAGTAATTTCGCGACATAAACAACATGACGCTACAAGATTATGATAAAAGAAAAAAGCAATACTACACTGACATTTGAAGATTTCAAAACTGAGGTATTGAATGACTATAGGATTGCGGTAACAAGCCGTGAATGTAGTCTTTTAGGTCGAAAAGAAGTGTTAACAGGAAAGGCTAAATTTGGAATTTTCGGTGATGGAAAAGAAGTTCCGCAGCTGGCAATGGCAAAAGCTTTTAAAAACGGAGATTTCCGTTCTGGATACTATCGCGATCAAACTTTTATGATGGCTATTGGTGAATTGAACGCAAGACAGTTTTTTGCCGGTTTATACGGTCATACTGATTTAGCTTTTGATCCGATGTCTGCTGGAAGACAAATGGGCGGACACTTTGTAACGCACAGTTTAAACGAAGATGGTTCTTGGAAAGACTTAACCAAACAAAAAAATTCAAGTTCAGATATATCTCCAACAGCAGGACAAATGCCAAGATTACTTGGTTTGGCACAAGCTTCAAAAATTTACAGAGAAGTTGATGGAATAACAACTAAAGATAAATTTTCTGTTAACGGAAATGAAGTAGCTTGGGGAACTATTGGTAACGCAAGTACATCTGAAGGGTTGTTTTTTGAAACTATAAACGCTGCTGGAGTTCTACAAGTTCCAATGGTAATGAGTGTTTGGGATGATGAATATGGAATTTCTGTTCATGCTAGACATCAAACTACTAAAGAGAATATTTCTGAAATTTTAAAAGGATATCAGCGTGATGAAGATTCTAAAGGTTATGAAATCTTTAGAGTGAAAGGCTGGGATTATGCCGAACTGGTTTCTACTTATGAAAGAGCTGGAGCAATTGCGCGCGAACAACATATTCCGGTTTTAATTCATGTTAACGAATTAACACAACCACAAGGTCACTCTACTTCTGGTTCTCACGAACGTTACAAAAATGCAGAGAGACTAGCTTGGGAAAGAGATTTTGACTGTATTCGTCAAATGCGTCTATGGATGATTGCAATTAATATTGCATCGCCAGAAGAATTGGCAGAAATTGATTTCGAATTGAAGAAAGAAGTTTTAGAAGCTAAAAAAGAGGCTTGGAATAACTTTATTAATCCAATTATTGAGGATCAAAAAAACCTTCTTGCCTTATTAGAACAAATTGCTGATGCTAGCATTAACCATAAAGATAGAATCAAGAAATTAATTTCTGAATTAAACGCAATTAAAGCGCCTCTAAAGAAAGAATTATTGGTTTACGCTAGAAAGATTCTTCGTTTTATCGAAGTTCCAAATAGCAAAGTTCTTTTATCGAATTGGATTCAAGATTTTATAGCAGAAACTCAGGAAAAATTTAGCAGTAATTTACATTCTGAATCTTCTAAAAATGTATTTTCTGTACAACAGGTTCTTCCTAAATATGCTGAAAATGCAAAACCAGATTTAGACGGAAGAATGATTCTGCGTGATAACTTTGATGCTTTATTTGCCAAATATCCTGAAACTTTAATTTTCGGTGAAGATGTAGGAAACATCGGAGACGTAAATCAAGGTCTTGAAGGCATGCAGGAAAAATACGGAGAACTTCGTGTTGCCGATGTTGGAATTCGTGAAGCTACAATTATTGGTCAAGGAATTGGAATGGCTTTGAGAGGTTTACGTCCGATTGCTGAAATTCAGTATTTAGATTATTTATTGTACGCTATTCAGATCATGAGTGACGATTTAGCTACTTTACAATACAGAACGGTTGGAAAACAAAAAGCACCTTTAATCATTAGAACTCGCGGGCATCGTTTAGAAGGCATCTGGCATTCTGGCTCTCCAATGGGAATGATTATTAATGCCATTCGCGGAATTCACGTTTTGGTTCCAAGAGATATGACACAAGCAGCTGGTTTCTACAACACTTTGTTAGAATGTGACGAACCTGCTTTGGTTATTGAATGTTTGAACGGATATCGTTTAAAAGAAAAAACGCCGCTGAATTTTGGTGAATTCAAAACGCCAATCGGAGTTGTAGAAACGCTAAGAGAAGGTTCTGATATTACGCTAGTTTCTTACGGATCAACTTTAAGGTTGGTTATGCAAGCAGCTAATGAATTGGCAGAAAAAGGAATTGAATGTGAAGTTATTGATATTCAATCTTTACTTCCGTTTGATATTAGCAAAGACATTGTAAAAAGTGTTGCCAAAACAAATCGTCTTTTAGTAATTGATGAAGATGTTCCTGGAGGAGCTTCAGCATTCATTTTACAGCAGATTTTAGAAGAACAAGATGCTTATAAACATTTGGATAGCAAACCACAAACTTTAGCTGCAAAAGCACACAGACCTGCATACGGAACTGATGGCGATTATTTCTCTAAACCTTCTGCAGAGGATATTTACGAGAAAATTTACGATATGATGCACGAAGTTAACCCTTCTAAATATCCTGCCTTATATCAGTAATTTAGATTGTTTTAGATATTAAAAAAGCTCCAAGAATTTGGAGCTTTTTTTGTTTTTCATCCTGAGGAACGAAGGATCACAAGTTTGCGAGTATAAAAAATCCGTTTAAATCAGCGCTTTCGCGAAAGCGAATCCGTTAAATCCGCGTTCCAAACTACGAGTAATTAAATATCTCTCAGCATTGCTCGAGCTCTTTCCAAATCGTCAGCCGTATCAATTCCAATTCCAACATGGGTAGTTTCGATCATTTTAATACGTTTTCCGAATTCCAAATATCTTAACTGCTCTAACTTCTCAGAAGCTTCTAAAGATTTCATTGGAAGGCTGTAAAAGTCTAATAAAGCCTGTTTTCTAAATGCATAAATTCCGATGTGCTGAAAGTATCTCACTCCAACATTTTTCTCTCTTGGATACGGAATTACAGATCTTGAAAAATACAATGCAAACTGCGACTGGTCTACCACCACTTTCACATTATTTGGATTATTGATTTCTTCTTCATCTGTGATTTCTCGCATTAAGGAAGCCAAATCAATCTTTTTATCTGAATCATTTTTAAAAACCGATAAAACCTGCTCTAATGGTCCTGCTTCTGTAAAAGGCTCATCACCTTGTACATTCACTACAATATCAACATCAAGGTTAGCAACTGCCTCTGCAATTCTATCACTTCCAGATTCGTGTTCTTTAATGCTCATAATGGCTTTTCCTCCATTAGAAACAATTTCGTCAAAAATCAAATCAGAGTCGGTAACTACAAAAACATCATCGAACAATTTTGTCGAAACTGCTGCTTCATATGTTCTTAATATTATCGTTTTACCTCCTAAATCCTGCATTAATTTTGCTGGAAAACGTGTAGAGGCATACCTTGCGGGAATTACTGCTATTACCTTCATTATTTTGTTTTACTGAGTTAAAAACTCAAAATTTAGTATTTAATATTCTGAAAATTTATTCCTGAATTTTTTCAGGCTTAACCTTTTGCAAATATGCAAAAATTACTTTTAAATTTTCCGTTTTCCTATTTCCGCGCAGAATACAAATACCACAAAAAATCAAACCGAAACGGTGACACGAAGATAAGTCGCAGGAATTAACGTTGAATTTTCATTACTCGTATTCTGTCTGTTAACTAAATCTTCAAGCTTAGCATACAATTCCAAAGCTTTCCCATTTTGCTCTGCCGCTTCAAAAGCATTCATTGTTGGACCGTAGTAATTTTTTAATCGATCTAAAAAATCGGAAGGAGAAAATGTGGCTTTAAACATAAAGGTATCTCTATCAAAAGAAATATTTTCTTTAGAAACTCCAGCATTTGCAAATCTTTCGACAACATTGTCTTCAATACCCCAAAGCATCGGACTTACAAAACCTTCAGGAGGCGGAGGCGTAAATTCGGAACTAATTTTCAAAATTTGTGCAACCAACGTTGGATCTCCTGGAATCCAATTACCCATAACAACTTTACCTCCAGGCCGTGTGACACGAACCATTTCTTTAGCCACATCAAAAGGTTTAGGAGCAAACATTGCCCCAAAAATGCTCATCGAAATATCGAATGATTGATCTTTCAATTCATTCAAATCGGTTGCATCTCCTTCTTTAAATACAATATTACTAAGACCTTCGTTTTTGGCTCGAATATTACCCGCATTCACTAGATTTCTCGCTATATCAACGCCTAAAACATTGGCTCCTAATTTTGCTGAAGGTATTGCTGTTGTACCATCGCCACAACCGAGATCTAAAATGTCTAGATTTTTTTTAATTCCAATTTTGGCAACCAATTCTGCACCGCTCTCTCTCATAGTTTCTGCAATGCGTGTAAAATCGCCCTTTTCCCATAATGCTTTGTTTGGATTCATCTTAATTTTATCAGTGATTATAGTGCTGATGCCGCACTTTTAATTAACTTTTTAAACGTCTCATCATCAGTCAATCATAAAGGCGTTTAAATCATTAATTACAAAAAAACAATGGAAAAAGAGGAAGAAAAACAAAACTAATCAACTGACAAACAAATACTTAATAAAATAACAAACAAATTTAGACAAAAGATTTTAATATCTCACTGAATTTATTTCTAACATATTTTATAAACATCTAGATTTTAATCTCTTAGAATATTTTTACTTTTATAAGAAAAAACATGAAAAGAAACTTTACTTCACTCCTGCTCTATTTCTTTTTAATTCTAAGCTCTAATACTTTTTCTCAAAACAATACTTCTACTATTCTAAATGCATTTTCCAGTCGCATTTTTTCAGGAAAAGGATATCAGCCCATTCAAGATTTAAAATGGAAATTCAAGACTGAAGGTAAAATCTTTTCTTCTCCAATTGTTCAAAACGGTATTGTTTACATTGGCAGTGAAGACGGCTATTTTTATGCGGTTGATGAAAAATCAGGAAACTCAAAATGGAAATTTAGAACTAATGGAGCTATTCATAGTTCGGCAAGTATTTATAATGATATTATTTATTTCGGAAGTTTTGACGGCTATTATTATGCTTTAAACTCAAAAACAGGAAAAGAAATCTGGCGCTTTAAAACCAAAGGCGAACATTGGTACAGCGAAGTTGGAATGTGAGGAATGAAACCAAGCGATTTACTGATGGCAGATTTATGGGATTTTTACCTTTCGACGCCCGTTATCTATTTGGATCATAAATCGGCATTGGCAATTTTTGGAAGCAGCGACGGAAACCTTTATGCTGTTGACGCTAAAAACGGAAGTCTAAAATGGAATTTTCAAACCAAAGCTCCTATACACAGTACTCCTATTTTAGAAAACAACACGGTTTATTTTGGTGGATGGGATGGGATTTTTTATGCATTAGATAGCAAAACTGGAAAAGAAAAATGGAAGTTCTCGACTGAAATCAAAACAGGATTTACTGGAATTCAAGCTTCTGCCGCCGTTTCTGACGGAATAGTTTATTTTGGCGCACGAGATCCGTATTTCTTCGCACTTGATGCGGAAACTGGAAAATTAATATGGAAATATAATGCCGAAAACTCGTGGATTTTGAGTTCGGCTGTTGTTAAGGACAATACGGTTTATGTTGGTACTTCAGACACTTATGCTTTACTGGCATTGGATGCAAAAACAGGAAAAGAAAAATACCGTTTTAAAGGAAACGGATATGTGTACTCGTCACCTGCAATTGCTGGAAACACTATTTACTTTGCTGATTTTTCAGGAAATTTCTTTGACTTAAATCTTCTTTCTGATGGAAAAGAATCGCATACAATTCCAACCGAAAATAGAACTAAATATGCTGCAGACATTCTAAATAACAATCAACTAGATTTTGTTTTCGCATCCAAACAAGCCGATTTATCTAGTTATGCCGAAAACAAAAAAGTTATGGATGAATTTTACAAATTAGATCCAATTGTTTCTTCCCCATTTATCAATAATAATGTTATTTTTTATGGAAGTGCAAATGGATATCTTTATGCGTATCATCTGAAAAAGGAAAAATAATTTCCTCTTTTGGATGTATTTGACTGTGCTTATTTTATTATTCTTATCAGATTAGGATAAAGTCTTTTTGTCTTTCCTTTACTCGTTATGATTGCAGATATTATAGGCAGAAATATATTTATGGCAAATAGTCCAATAAAACTATATACAAAAATCTGAATTGAAAGTATAACGTCATGAAATATATGTCCAGCTGCAAATAATATGAATGAGATAAAAGCTAAAACAGTCCAAATTATTTGAAAATTTAATAGGTTCGCCCCTATTTCCTTTAATCCAATTATTTTATCTTTCTTATTCATCCATAAAATTAGTGGCAGAATAATATTTCCCATTGGAAAAACAAAAAATGCTAATACAGAAAGATGAAAAACAACTAAAAAGCTTTTGTCTTCATATTTACCGTAATCTAAAATATCTTCAGCATTTACATCTAGAGCTTCGCAAATGAGATTTAGAGTTTTGCCACGCGGTTCGTTTTCATCGTTTTCAATACGCTGAATGGTTCTTAAATTTACTTTTGAAAATTCGGCCAATTCTTCTTGAGACAGACCTTTCTTCTTTCTCAGTTCTTTAATTTTTTTTCCAATTTCGTTCATAATCAATTTTGGTTTATTGTTTCGACAAAACTACTCTTGAAACATTCTTTTCGATAACGGTTTATTTGCGACATTTTAACGACATTCTTGTCAATACCTTGATTTTATTATCATTATAAAAAAGTAATTCAACGACTTTCCCAGAAATTATTAAAGCTTCATTACATGATTTTTACCGAAGTCATGCTTAAAGAACCTGCCAATAATTTATCATTAAACAAATCCAATTCGTCTGTTTTATCTTTTAAACCCAAAGTATACAATAGCGGAAGATAATGTTCTGGAGTTGGAACTGCCAATTGAATAGCTTTATTTAGTTTTTCGAAATCAATTAACGGCTGAAAATTTCCATCCAGCAAATAATTATTTACCGTTTCTCGCGCCTCAATTGCCCAATCGTAACCGTAATTATCTTTATCAAAATTTCTGAAATCGACCATTCTAAGATTGTGCACAATATTACCGCTTCCGATTATTAAAACACCTTTAAAACGAAGTGCCTGCAGTTTTTGGGCCAATTCAAAATGATATTGCCCCGATTTGGTATAATCGATACTTAGCTGAATTACGGGAACATCGGCATTTGGATACAAATGTTTAATGACGCTCCAAGCACCATGATCCAACCCCCAATGTTCGTCTAATTCGACCATAACTGGATCTAGGATTTTTTTAGTTTCAACTGCTAATTCTGGACTGCCTTTTGCTGGATATTGAACATCAAAAAGTGCCTGCGGAAAACCGCCAAAATCATGAATGGTTCTTGGCATTTCCATCGCGGTTACTTTTGTTCCTTTGGTAAACCAATGCGCCGAAACACATAAAATTGCATTAGGCTGTGGCAATGTTTTAGCCAGATTACGAAAACCAGCCACAAATTGATTTTCTTCAATAGCATTCATCGGGCTACCATGTCCTAAAAATAGAACTGGCATTTTATCGGTATTCGAAAACGCTGATGAAATCGAATGTAAGTCGTTTAATGTTGTCATTGCTATATTATTTCAAACACAAATTTCACAGATTTACACAAATCTTTAACTTAAAAACAGTTCATACTAATTCCTGGAATTAGTGTTTTTTATTCCTCAAAACTTTCGTCTTTAAATCCTATCAAATATAGCTTATTTTTGGCACGTGTCATAGCGGTATAAAGCCATCTAATATAATCAGTATCAATTCCGTTTGGCAAAAAAGGCTGTTCGATAAAAACTGTATTCCATTGTCCTCCTTGCGATTTGTGACATGTAATGGCGTATGAGAACTTCACCTGTAAGGCGTTAAAATATTCGTTTTCTTTTACCTTCTGAAATCTCTTGTATTTTGTTGGCTCATCTTCATAATCTTTCATCACTTCCTCATACAAACGATTTGATTCTTCGTAGGTTAAAGATGGAGATTCGCTAGTTAAGGTATCCAATATTAGAACCGTTTCAAAAGGTTTTTGGTTCGGATAATCGACCATTCTAATTTTTACTTTTGCAAATTTAGATCCGTACAGTTCTTTGATTCCAAACATTTCCAGAACTTCAATAATATCTCCGTTGGCAATAAATCCAGCTTCGTCTGTTTCTTTCAGCCAGAAATAATTGTTTTTTACCACCATCAAGAAATCTCCAACCGAAAGTTCGCTTTCTTTAAATAAAATTCGGCTTCGAATCTGTTCGTTGTACTGATTGGCTCTTTTATTAGAACGCACAATAAATGCTGTATCTTCAATACTCCAATCGCTATAGGCCGTGTTTATGGCATCTTGAATGTCGTAGCCGTCTGTCAATCGAACAATGTCTTTAAACTTTTTGACATTGAATTTAAATTCGGTAATAAAACTCTCTTTCAGCAATTCACGCAGTTCGGTTGCATTGTACAAAATCCCCGAACTTTCTTCCTGACGCATCACTTCGTCCAATTCGATATGTTCAATTTCTTTGTCATAATGAATCCCCAAAGTCTGAATGTCCAGCGCAGGACTAATATCTAAATTTACTGGAGGCAACTGAGCTGTATCTCCCAAAAGAATCATTTTACAATTACTTCCCGAATACACATAGTTAATCAAGTCATCTAGAAGCGAACCACTGTCTAAAGTACTGTCTGAAATCATCGAGGCCTCATCGACGATAAAAATGGTGTTTTTATGCTTATTGACTTGTTTAGTAAAAGCCACTCCGCCACCTGAAGATTTCTTTGGAAAATATATTTTTTTATGAATCGTAAAGGCTGGATTATTCGAATAATTGGCAATTACTTTTGCCGCGCGTCCTGTTGGTGCCAACAAAACATATTTTTTATTGATCTCGCTAAGATTATTAACGATGGTAGAAATAACCGTAGTTTTTCCCGTTCCCGCATATCCTTTCAAAACGAAAATCGTGTCATTTTGGGGTTCGGTTAGAAAGATTGCAATTTTCTGAAAAAAAATATCCTGCTTGTATGTTGGAGCAAAAGGAAATCGTTTTTGTAAAGTGCCGTAAAACTGTGCAGAATTCATAAAGTAGTATTGAAATACAAAGGTCGACTTTTTTAATTTCAAATTCCAAGAATCAAATTCCAAATTCCAAACTTTAAAATTTATTCTCCATTATACTAAATATTCAAAAAAACAATCAAATCCTATCCACTAAAAACACAACTTACTAACTTTCAAATAAATAAACTTTTTCTTAACCTTGTTTTAAACTCAGATTCAAATTGTTTTTTGAAATTGCAATTATAATTGTTCCTTTTTAATTTGTAAGTTTGTGGTCGCTTAAATTCTTTCTTGATTTAAAACAGGTAACGAATTGTAAATCAACTATGTCATTACAAAACACTAACATTACTTCAAAAAATTACAAAAAACTTTCTATTCAGGTTTCCCTGACTGGATTTTCATTTTGCTGTTTTGATACTTTAAATAATGTCATTACTTCTTTTAAAGAAATAAAGTTTGACACTTCTAGCAAAACAAGCCGAATTGAAGATTTATTTAGTGATGCTTTCAAGAAAAATCCTGAATTAAAAGATACTTACGACGAAGTAATGGTTATTCATAATAACAATTTTTCGACTTTTGTTCCTACCGCTTTATTTGATGAGAATTACTTAGGAAGTTATCTTCAATACACTACAAAAGTATTTGAAACAGACTATTTTACTTTTGACCAGATTCCTAATTACCAGATGAATTCTGTTTATATTCCATACGTAAATATCAACAATTTCCTGATCGATAATGTGGGCTCTTTTAACTCTAAACATGCCAACAGCATCTTGGTAGAAAAAATTCTGGACAACTCAAGAAACAATGACGATAAGAAGATGATTGTGAATTTTAATCCAGGTAATTTTGAAATTATCGTGGTGCAGAATCAGAAGCTTCTATTGTTTAATTCGTTCGAATACAGCACTCCTGAAGATTTTATCTATTATATTCTATTTACAGCAGAGCAAATGAGCATGAATCCGGAAAGTTTCAAATTAGAATTATTAGGAACTATTTCAGAAAATGATCCTTTTTATGCAATAGCTTACAAATATGTGCGCCATATTTCTTTTATGGATGTCTCGAGCCTAAAAGAAAAAAACAGCTTTACAACCGCTCAAAATCAAAAACATTATATCTTATTTCAATCATGAGAATCATTTCAGGAAAATACAAAGGACGCCGAATTTTTCCGCCAAAAAATCTACCTGTAAGACCAACGACTGATATGAGTAAAGAAGCATTGTTTAATGTTTTGAATAATCATTTTAGTTTTGACAGTTTAAAGGTTTTAGATCTTTTTTCGGGAACTGGCAATATAAGTTATGAATTCGCTTCGCGCGGAAGTGCACCCATTACCTCTGTTGATGGCGATTTTGGATGCGTTAAATTCATCAAACAAGTTTCATCAGAATATGATTTTGATATTGCTGCAACTAAAAGTGATGTTTTCAAGTTTTTAGAAAACTGCAAAACCACTTACGATATCATCTTTGCTGATCCGCCTTACGGATTGGATCAGGCGACTTTTGAAAAAGTTGTTTCAACTGTTTTTGAAAGAGGTTTACTGGAAGATGATGGCATGATGATTATCGAACATTCTAAATACACTAAACTCGATCATATGAGTAATTTTTCTTTCCAGAAAAGTTATGGCGGTTCGTTTTTTAGTTTCTTCGAACTAAATTCAACCGATGATGATGAAGAATTACCACACGACAGTTCTAAAAAAGAAGTTGAAGAAGATGAAGGGTGAAATTTTAAAATTCCAATTTTTTAAATTCCAAATTCCAACTTTAAAATTAAAAATCTCAAATTCCAAATTCCAATTTTCTCGCTATGTAGAAATTGGAATTTGGAATTTTTATTTTTTGGAAATTTAATCATCATCTGATTCTATTTTCGCTTTCATTTACGCTCTTTTGTTTGTATTCGGAATCTTTGATTTTTCCGAAAGAATAGCGAACTGCAATAGAAATCTCATTTGCATCGACTAGATATTTGAACTTTGAATAGATATTGTTTACTGTAAAACTATCTGTATAACTTGTAGCTTTAAAAATATCGTTGTAATTCAAGGTACAACTCCAGTTTTTGCCAAATGTTTTTACCAAAGACATATCGACCACAAAATTAGCTTTGCGTTCAAAAATCCCATCATTTTGTTTGGTTGTTCCCCAGAAAGAAAAAACGAAACTAAAATCTTTTGGCAATTTGAATGTATTGTTTGAATAATAATACAAATAAGGCTTTGAAGGATGCAAAAGCGCGGTATCGTCTTCAACCTTACTTTTTACAAAAATCAAAGAGTTGGTTGTTGTCCAGAATTTATAGGTAAACGGAAGGGTGAAATCTATCGTAAAACCCGTTTCTCTTTTAAAATTAATGTCGGTGATCATTAATACATTGGTTTGCTCATTAAACACAAAACTCGGATTGGTTACGTCTTTCGTCTGATAATAACTTAATTTTAAAGTTTTGTCGTGATACTGAAATGAGCTTGAAAGTTCGTCTACAAATGATGGTCCTAAATTTATACTGCTCCCATATAAAAAATACGGATTTATATACGTTGCAATTTGACTTAAAGACGAATAATTAGGCCTCACGATGCTTTTTGAATAATTTACATTGATGCTTTTTGTGCTATCAATAGGAATTGTAAGATCAGCTTTAGGGAACAGATTGGTGTAGTTTTTATCTATAGAAGGCAAAGCTTGCGTTTTAAACTTGGAGTACACATTGGTGTTTTCTGTTCTTAATCCGAATGAAAAATCGATTTTTTTTACCTTTCCCGAAAACTGAACATAAGCAGCAAGGTTTTCTTCTTTAAAATCATAATCAGAAACTTGGCTTTCACTTTTTTCAAAATCAAAGATATCTGCATTTGATTTTGATTTCGCTTGTAAATACAATCCTCCATATTCAAGAGTCATTTCATTTTCGAACTTTTTCTCCAAATCGATCCTTCCAGAAAAAACATCAACATTAAATTTCTGATCCCGGTTTTGAGACAATTGAAAATCTGTTTCATTAAAATTATTTTGCACCAAACTCAACAAATGCTGATTGTAGTTGGATCCCTGAAAACCAACAAAGAGCGTAGTGTTTATCGCTTTTATTTTCTTCGAATAATTGATAAATGAATTCATGAAATTCTTAGAACTCGAATTTTCGCTAAAAGTAAAGACATTATTTTTCTGATTCTGATTTTGATTAAAAGTAAAAGTGTTGATATCGAAAGTATCATTTCGCATCTTGCCATTTATATTAACCGACAAATAATCTTCTTCGTTTATTTTATAAAAAATTCCCCCTCCAAAAACATATTCCTTTACATCCGAATTTGCTGTCACATCATAATTGGAGACTATAGATGCCTTCGGAATTTTATATTCCAAACTATGATTTTCCCACGGATTTCGTAGATTGTAATTAAAATTGGCTTTCCATTCTAATTTATCTTTTTTAAAGCTAGAATTAAATCCTAAATAATTATTGTAATTTCTTTTAAAAGATGCGACTTCAGAAATCTCCGTTTTAAAACTATCTTTTTTACTTACTTTTCTAGTAATCAAAATAACAGCTCGACCTTCGGCTTCGTATTTAGAAGATGGATTTTTAACAATTTCTATTGTTTTAATATCGGCAACAGATAAAGCATTTAAATCGCTTATCGTTCCTTTTTGACCGTCTATATAAATTAACGGATTTCCTTTTCCTACAATCGAAATACTTTCGCGGTCACTACTTATTTGAACCGATGGCAATTTTGAAAGCAAATCAATCGGATTTGGAATTGTACTGTAAACCGAATTGGCAACGTCAACCTTTACATTTCCGTTTGAGTTGGTAAACATCTTTTTTTCCTGACTGATTACGACCTCATTTAATTCATTTGAAATCGAATCCTTTGGTGTTTCATTCTGAGCGTTTGCGATAAACGAGAGACAGAAAAGCATAATTGCAAGAAGAAGTTTTAATGGCAGATAAAGATTCATTTAAAGTTTTTTTTAATTAATGAAAGCGCAAAAATGCTTTGAAAAAACTGTTGCGAAAGTTAATCGTAGGTTAATGCAAGGTTAATCTGCTATTTGTTTGTTAAAAACTGTATTTTTGGAACATCATTTCAAACCAATATGAAACAAAGAATCAATTTATTAATAGGATTTTCTGTCGTAGCGCTATTTGTGCTTATGACCGTACAATGCTATTTAGTAAAGACGGCTTACGAATATAAAGTAGCGCAGTTTCATACGCAGATTAAAAACGAAATTGCTCAAATTACCAATAATTACAGTGATATCGATTCGGCTTTGGTCTCTAGAAAAGAAATGCTTTACAAAAGCCTTTCAGAAAAATACATGAAAGGAAAAAAAAGTAAATTAGACCTTAAAAATGGCGTTTTGAATACGCAATCTCAAAATATAATAACTCAAAAAATCAAGCGAAAATTCGAAAAAGATTTACCCGATTTTAAAATTGATTTTGCCATTGTTCTAAACAAATTTATTCTTTACAAAAACGAACAAGAAGCTGATACTATTTTCTCTGAAAAACCTTTTATCCAAAATAAATTGTACGGAAATCTGGCTTCTTTAAATCATGCCTTTTTAGTAAGAAGTTACGTTGGAACAACAAACGGCACTTTTGAAAATGAGGAATATAAATTATTGACAGAAGATTCGATGTACGTTTCTGTAATAGATTGGGAAATGATTATTCTAAGAAGAATGACCTTTATCCTGATTCTTTCCTTATTCTCAATTGCTACATTAATCAGCTTATTTGTAATTGCGATTAGGGCTTTAATTAAACAGAAAAAAGTAAGCGACGTTAAAACCGATTTCATTAATAATATTACGCACGAACTGAAAACTCCATTGGCAACTTTGGGGATTTCGACAAAGATTTTAGCACAGAAAAACATTCGTGACAACGACGAAAATTTCAATTCGATTGTAAATACTATTTCACGCCAGAATAATCGTCTTCAGAATCTGATTGATCAGGTTATGGCAAATTCTTTGGCTGAAAACGAAATTGAACTGCAAAAAGAAAAAATAGAAGCCGAAGATTTTCTGCTTTCTATTGTTAATGATTTTAAAATTACTTTTCCTAAAATCAATCTTAGAACCGATTTTCAGACTGAGAAAACTATTTTAGTTTTAGATAAATTTCATTTGACAACTGCTTTCTTAAATGTTCTCGAAAATGCTGTAAAATATGGATCAAACACCATTATAGTAAAAACAAAAATTGTCGAAAAACAATTCTCAATAAGTTTTGAAGATGATGGAATTGGAATTGCCAAAAACAAACAAGCGTTTCTTTTCGATAAATTTTACCGAGTAGAACAAGGAAACCTGCACAACACAAAAGGTTTAGGTTTAGGATTGTATTATGTTCACCAAATCGTAAAAGCGCATCAGGGCTCTGTAAACGTTATTAGCGATTTAGGAAAAGGAACTCAGTTTACTATTTTATTAAAAGTTTAATCCCTTTATTTTGAAAAGAGTATTATTAGCCGAAGACGATTATGACTTTGCGGCGATTTTAAAACAATATCTAGAATTGCATCAATTTGAAGTAATCTGGGCAGAAAACGGCGAAATAGCTTTGGACTATTTTAAAAACCAGACTTTTGATATTTGTATTTTTGATGTAATGATGCCCAAAATGGACGGATTTTCATTGGCTGAAAAAATAATCACCATTAATCCCGAAATTCCATTTATTTTTCTCACGGCAAGAAAGCTAAAAGAAGATAAAATCATTGGTCTAAAACTTGGCGCAGACGATTATATCGTAAAGCCTTTTGAAGTTGACGAACTGGTTCTACGTTTGCAAAATATTCTAAAAAGAATTGAACAAAAGAGAAGTCTTGACGGAAATAACATAATCGAAATTGGTTCGTATATTTTTGATAACGAACGTTTGACGCTCAATAATAAAAACCATGTTCAGCAGCTTACAGAAATGGAAGCTTCTCTTATTGAATACTTATATCTCAACCATAATCAGTTATTAAAAAGAGATCAGATTTTAATGTCGGTCTGGAAAAAAGACGATTATTTTTCAGGACGAAGCATGGATGTTTTTATCAGCAGACTTAGAAAATATTTTAATTCAGATCCGAAAATAAAAATAGAAAGTGTTCGTAATATCGGATTGGAATTTAAAATAGAAAAGCCTTGATTCGTCAGGACTTTTCTATTTTATTTGAAAATCTAATTTCCAATCACCCAGCCTAAACTGAAATTAGCAAGCGGAGTAAATTCAGTTTTGCATTTATCTATAAGTATTCCCCCACCTATATTTAAATCAATATTAAATTTCCCCTTATAAGTGCGCTGCAGTCCCCAAACTGGTCCAGCAGAAAAAGCAGGTATATATTCGTTAAACCATTTATTTGTCGAAATAGATTCAAAATCATAGTTCGCATGTAATGCTAAAAAATTTCCAGAGTTATTTGCTGTTCTTTTTCCTTTTTGCGCTCTTTTTTCTAAATTGTAGTAATGTCTAAATTGTTCTGTAATTCTTGGAACAAAATACCAAGAGGATTCATCGTAAACACTATTACTTCTATAACCAATAATTAAGCTCGCTTCTGAGTAAAGAGTGTTCTTTGCAGAAAATCCATGTTCGTAAACAAGTCCTGGAGACATTAAAAGATTAATCTTAAACTGATTTTTAGTTACAGAAACTGGTGCCTCTTCCTGAGCATTTGCAACATTAATTAAAAGAACGGAAAAAAATAAAAACAAGTAGTTTTTTGTCATGGTTATTTATTAATTGATTGCGACAAAAATAGTATTAAAAGTATATTATCCTACTAAAAGCAAATTTATTCTCTTACAACTATAAATAACGATTTACAACACTGCAAATCATGTAATTTTTCATAAACAATTGTATAACAGCAATTCACTCATCCGAATTTAACTTTGTTAGAGAACTTTTAAATCTAACAATCATGAACCTAAAAAGATTTTTCGGTGGGTTGCTTACAATCCTCGGAATTATAGGACTTATTTATACAGCCGTTATTTTTGCCGGCACATCTGGAGAAACCAGAGATATAAAATCACTTATTATTTACGGAATATTAGGAATTGTCTTTTTTATGTCGGGCATTAGTCTGGTGCGAACTACGAAAGACGAATCTTAAAAAAGGGACAAAGGTGCAAAGTCACAGAGATACAAAGTTTTTAATTGCTTTGTCACTTTAAACCTTTGCACCTTTTGAACCTAAATAATCATTCTGAGGCAGAATTGCTTAAATCCAATTCTGTAAAATCTCTTTCTGTTTTGGAAATTATTATCGTTGCTACTGTGTTTCCTATTAAATTGGTGATTGCTCTTGCTTCACTCATAAATTTATCTACACCCAATAAAAAAGCTAATCCTTCAACAGGAATCTTGTGTAATGCCGTTAAAGTTGATGCTAAAACTATAAATCCGCTTCCTGTTACGCCTGCTGCGCCTTTTGAGGTAATCATTAAAATTCCGATAACAGTCATGATTTCGAAAAAACTTAAATGCACATCGTACAATTGCGCAATAAAAAGCACCGACATCGAAAGATAAATTGAAGTCCCATCTAGATTAAAAGAATAACCTGTCGGAATAACCAATCCTACAACCGATTTACTGCAACCCATTCTTTCCAATTTTACCATGATACTTGGCAAAGCAGCTTCAGAAGACGAAGTTCCTAAAACTAGCAAAAGCTCTTCTTTAATATATTTCAAAATCGAAAGAATACTTATTTTATAATATCGCAAGATGCTTCCTAGAACTAAAAAGACAAAAAGCGCCATGGTCAAATACACACAAAGCATTAGTTTTCCAAGCGGAATCAAAGTCGCGAGACCGAATTTACCAATTGTATAAGCCATTCCGCCAAAAGCACCAATTGGAGCGAGATACATTACATACTTTAGTCCAAAGAAAACCACTTTTGAAAATCGTTCTAAAACCAAAATAGTCTGTTCTCTCTTTTGATAAAAATTAAGAGCGATTCCGCAAATGATAGCCGCCAGTAAAACCTGAAGCGTAAAATTGGACAAGAAAAACTGCAACCACGAGAAATGTTCGGCAGCCCCTTTTGTATACTGGCTGGCATCTCCAAATGTCAAACCCGACTTATCAATTTTTCCTGGTTTAAAGATATAAGCAACCGCGACACCAATTGCGAGAGCAACAGTTGAAACTACTTCAAAATAAGTTAAAGCTTTAACGCCAATTCGTCCTACTTTTTTTAAGTTCCCCATTCCAGAAATCCCTAAAACAATGGTCAGGAAAATAATCGGACCTATAAAAAGAGAAATAAGCTGAATAAACTTCTTTCCTAGAAATTCCATTTTTACACCATTTTCAGGAGAAAAATGTCCAAGTAAAATACCCGAAATAATAGCAATTAAAACCCAAAAAGTAAGATTGGTTACAACGGTTCTAAAAAGACTTTTTTTAGATTTAGGAGAAGAATTTGGAGTGGTAATATTCATGAAAATAAGTTAGATAGTTCACAAATATATAAAAAATGCAGACCTATAAGCCGGATTCTGTTCTTGTCTCATTTTACAACGATACAATACCTTATCATTTATCTAGATTCCGAATTACTTCGAAACTCAATCTACCTACCCTTCGACAACGGACGAGAAGCCCTTAAATGCCGATATACTTGGTATTTCACCGCATAGAGTTTACCTGGTTTCACTACAGCATTACCTGTACATACTTTCTGCTGCACTTGTCCTAATCCCTTTCGGAACCGACGGGCGTTACCCGCTATGCTTCTCTGTGGTGTCCGGACTTTCCTCCCTTCCGATAAATCGGAACGACGATAAGGCGGTCTGCGCTGCAAAAATAGGCATTTAAGGACTAACAATAACGATTTTAAATTTCAGATTTTATGAATTTTATCATAACTTTTTAATTTTAAAATAGTTATCTTTAAAAATCTATAATTTAAATCAGTTTATCATGAAAAGAATGTATCATTACGCAACTGTTTCAAAAGCTTTAGATCAATTGAATGAAAAAGGGTTTACGTGCGATTTTAATCGAAATGCAGAAGCGATTAAAAAGAATCCTGAGAAATTTGAAATTGTTCATGTGTATCGATACGAGGGTGAGTCGGACCCAGCAGATGAAGCAGTTGTATACGGAATTAAATCGACTTCGGGTAAAAAAGGAGTTTATGTTGCTGGCTTTTCGGCAGATTCAGATCAGGAAACAGCAAAGTTTTTATTTGATTTAAGTATTAGGGGTAGGTAAAATTTTAAAACTTAAAACTAAAAAAATCCAAATTCCAATTCGTTTATTAAAAATTGGAATTTGGATTTTTTTATTGGAATTTTCGAAATTTATGCTGAAGGAATTTTAAGTTTCCAACCTGGTTTAATTAAATCAGGGTTTGAAATAATATCTTTATTCGCTTCAAAAATATCATTCCACGAAATACCGTATGCCGCAGCAATTTTAGATAACGAATCACCTCCTTTTACAATATATTCCTTTGTTGCACCTTCAGTAACTGTAATATTCATTACAACATCTGCCGATCTGTATTCAGGATCAATTTTTTCGTACGCAGTCCAAAGTTTTTCTTTATCAGCAGCCGATTTAGCCGTACCATCAATATAAAGCACATTATCCTGTTCTCTTACCTGTAAATTAGCAATTCCAACTTCAGTTGCTAAATTTATCACTTCTCTGTATTTATCCTGTAAACTCATAACATCCTTATTTAATAGTTAATTTATTGTCTACTTTTTTAGGATTTAATTCCTGAATACTTTGCATTAAAGGCTGCAATCTATCTTTTGCAATTTCTCCCGAAAGCGTAACAACGCCACCAACAACAGTTGCACTCACACCATCGTAAGCATCGACTACTTTGCTCACAGCTTTATCTAAATCGGTGTCTGAATTAATAATAACAGTCGCCGCGGCAGGCTCTTGATTGGCTCTGGCAAGTTCGCAGGTATTGACAACAGATTTTACACCTTTGGTTGCTCTTACGCTTTTTTCAATATTTTTCTTGAACATTTCATCGTCACAAATACCTGTAATTGTAGCCACACCTTCATGTACAGCAACTTGGATATCAGGGTCATTTATTTTTTCTTGCAGTGCTTTTTCAATGTCAGCATCGTTAGGTTTACAGGATACCAAAACAACAGTAAGGCACATTCCTAATAAAATGGATCTCATTTTCATAATACTCTCTTTTAGTTATTTACATTTTTAAAATTAAGGAGATTAATTATCAAATGATTATAAAATGTTGTGATGAGATTTATATGTTTTCAAGTAGCATATTAACCTGAGATTCTTTACTGACATAAGATGAGAATAAGTTTTTCGATTAAATCACAACAAAAAAAGTCCATCATTTAGATGGACTTTTACAACACAACATAAGTAAAATTATGCTGTTGGTATTTTTAACTTCCAGCCCGGCTGTATAATGTCTGGGTTTTTAATAATGTCTTTATTGGCTTCATAAATAGTCTGCCATGAAACGCCATGCGCTTTTCCTATTTTTGATAAAGAATCTCCACCTACAACAGTATATTCTATCGAAGCTCCTTCTGAAACTTCAATATTCATTACTACATCTGCCGATCTAAAATCAGGATCTATTTTTCCGTAAGCAGCCCAAAGTTTTTCTTTATCATCTGCAGATTTTGCCGTTCCATCAACGTACAGCACATTATCTTGTTCTCTTACTTGCAAATCAGCCACTCCTAAATTAGAAGCTAAATCTGTTAACTCTTTGTATTTATCTTTTAAACTCATAACATCAATTATTTAATAGTTAATTTGTTTTCTACTTTTTTAGGCTTCAATTCCTGAACACTTTTTATCAAATTTTGCAATTGACTTCTTTTGATCTCGCCAGTAAGTGTAACCACGCCATCTTTAACTGCTGCCGTTACACCGCTGTACGTTTTTACTACCTCATTTACCGAAGTGGTTAAATCTGCATCAGGATTAATTTCTACAGGAGCCGCAACTACAGGTTCTGGAGCTGGAACCTCACAATTGTTCACGACCGATTTAACACCTTTAATTTCTTTTACAATACTTTCTGCATTTTGCTTGAAAGCGTCATCTTTACAAGTACCCGAAATAGTCGCAACACCTTTCTCTACAGTTACTGAAACTCCAGGTAATTCGCTTAATTTTGCAGTAATTTCCTTTTGAATATCTGCATCTTTAGGTCCGCAAGCCACTAATAAAAAAGTAAAACTCATTCCTAATAACATCGATTTAATTTTCATAATGATATCTTTTTTAAATTAATTAATCTTCTAAGTTAACGAATAAATCAATCATATATTACAAAATAATCTTACATTTTTAAATATTATTGATTTCTTAAAATTAGCTCATAAAAAAAAGTTTTGAATTCTAAAATTCAAAACTTCTATCATTTTACAAAATATAACCAGCTACTTATCAAACAATTAACAATAATCAAAATAAATCTCCTAATATATACACTGTCCAAACTTTACAACAAAACTTTAATTAGGTGAATAATCTACCTTTGTCAAAATTCGGTCTTCAATATTGCCTACTACATCACCATATTTGGCTGTATATTGTTTTTTAATATCAATCCACTCCTGATCTTTTCTAAAATCTTCCCAAGCTTTTTTCATTGCTGTTTCATTTGGCCATTCTAGAAAATATACAAATTCGGTCTTCTTATCTGATTTTGATTCGTAAATCGAAATAATTTTAAAGTTGTATTTCTTCATAATACGCATTGCATGATCCTTAAAACGTTCGTGGAACTCTTTTTTATTGCTTTCAAAAATCTCGTAAATACGCAATTGAAAAACTGGTTTTGTCTGAGATTGATTTTGTGCTTTCAAAGCAAATGCTGCAAAAAGAACAAAAATTAAAAAATATTTTTTCATGAGCTCTGAGTTTATTATTAACTGCCGATCTTACCATATCGCTGTTGTTCAGAAAAATATAAAATAATTGTTTTTCCATTCTTTTTATATGGATAAAACAATTCATAAACTCCTTTACTCGAGCTATATCTTAATTCATCATTATTTTGATTAAAAACTTCATTCAAATAAGCTCTTTCTTCTTTAGTGGTCTGATAAATATAATTTACCTTTTTTGGCTGTATGCTATCATTTGCATCCAAACTTTCATTATAATAGGCATTAAGTCCAAGAAAAGCAGGCGCCCCTTTAATAGAATCTTTTACAATCAATGTTACACTCGGAAAGTTTTTATCTGTTGCAGACAAAACCCTTAAAATTCCAGTTGTTTCCTTGATATAAGCTTTAGAAAAAGTGTAATTCAAAAGTTTATCGCTATTGGTTTTATTAGATTCTATAATAGATTTTGCAGAATTAATGAGCATTTTTTCTTTTTTAGCAGAAGTCAGATAATTTCCTCCAAAAAGTATAATTAGAATTAATGGAAAAATTAAAAGCAAAGTCAGAACCTTACGTCTATTTGATTTGGTATTTACTTCGTCTTCATTTTTTCTTTCTGCAATTCTCGTCAAATTAAACATCAGATTGACAATAAGAGATCCAGCCATAAGAGCAAGAATTCCAAGAATGCTTAAATAGAAACTTTCAGTCATATTTTCTCTAAAGACTTTTAGTCCGAAAACCTCAATTACAATAAATGTAAACACCCAATACAACAATAAAAGTATAGAAGTAATTCCGATAATGTTGCTTAATTTAACAATCTGTTTTGCGTTCATTTTTCTAATTAACAATAAATAAGTTACTAAATATATTTGCAATAAAACTATTACTTTTTTCTCAAACCTACTAGAAAACATTTTTTTCTTTCTCCTATTCAACCACTTAAAAATCTTTCAATTTTTTAATTTTTAAATCATTAAATTATACTCTATATTTGCTATCGAATAAAAAAGAATATGGAACAATTTGTAGTATCGGCACGTAAATATCGCCCGCAGACCTTTAAGGATGTTGTGGGGCAAAAAGCCATTACAAACACTTTGTTGAATGCTATTGAAACCAATCACTTAGCTTCTGCTCTTTTATTTACAGGACCACGTGGAGTTGGTAAAACGACCTGCGCCCGTATCTTGGCTCGAAAAATAAATCAGCCTGGATATGATGATCCTACCGAGGATTTTGCATTTAACGTTTTTGAGCTAGATGCTGCTTCAAACAACTCGGTTGATGATATTCGTAACCTTATTGATCAGGTTAGAATCCCGCCACAAACTGGACAGTACAAAGTATATATTATTGACGAGGTCCATATGTTGTCTTCGGCTGCTTTTAATGCTTTTCTTAAAACATTGGAAGAACCGCCAAAACATGCTATTTTCATTTTAGCAACAACAGAAAAACATAAAATCCTTCCAACGATTTTATCTCGCTGTCAGATTTTTGATTTCAAAAGAATTACAGTAAAAGATGCTAAAGAACATTTGGCTGATGTAGCTGAAAGTCAAGGAATTGTTTTTGAAGATGATGCACTGCATATTATTGCTCAAAAAGCAGATGGTGCGATGCGTGATGCTTTGTCTATTTTTGACCGTGTGGTATCATACTGCGGAACAAATTTAACACGTCAAGCTGTAACTGAAAACCTAAACGTTTTAGATTACGAAACTTATATTTCGATTACCGATTTACTTTTAGAAAATGAAATTCCGAAGCTTTTATTAGCTTATAACGACATTCTTGCTAAAGGTTTTGACGGACATCATTTTATTGCTGGTTTGGCTTCTCATTTTAGAGATTTATTGGTAAGCAAAACTCCTTCGACTATTGCTTTATTAGAAGTTGGAGAACAAGCACAGCAAATGTATGCAACGCAATCGCAGAAATGTTCTCAAGAATTTTTATTAAAAGGAATTGACATTGCAAACGACTGTGATTTAAAATACAAATTAAGTCAGAATCAACGACTTTTAGTTGAATTATGCTTGATGCAATTGGCCTCTATCAACTTTGATGGAGAAAAAAAAAAGCTGAGCAATTCATAATTCCGCCTGTTTACTTTAAAAACGGAGGCTATTCTATTGTTGAAGTTCCAAGTGTAAAACCCCAAACTCCAAGTTCGGAAGAAAAAAATAATGTCAATGCTAATCCAAATAGCAATGACAATCCTGTTGCTGTAAATATTTCAGATACAGCACAAACTCCCGTTGAAACTCCAAAAGTTCAAACTCCAGAAGCTCCAACAACAGATACAAATGGAGCTCCAAAAGTTTCTGCTTTTTCTCTTGCTAGTATCCGGAAGAAAAAAGAATTGGAGGCTAGCACGAAATCGTACGTTAAACCATCTTCTGTTTTACCAACTGAAGAATTTAACGAAACGGACATGCGTCTTCATTGGAACAAATATGCGGAACGTTTAGGCCAAAAAGGACTTAGAATCATGGAATCGATTCTATTGATTAGCGATCCAGTTTTGAACGGAACAACAATTTCTTATGAATTGCCAAACGAAGGATCTAAACTAGAGTTCGAAAGTCAGATGAATGGTTTGTTAGGACATTTAAAAGGTCATTTACACAATCACGATATTACTATTGAAGTAATTGTAAATGAACAGGCTGAAACGAAACGAACTTACAATAATCAAGACCGTTATAATCGTTTCTTAGAAATCAATCCAAACATCGAGCTCTTGCGTTCAACATTTGGATTGGATTTAAAAGATTAATTTTTTCTTCGCCACGAATTACACGAATATTCACGAATTAATTATTAAAATTCAAAAATTTACGCAAATTAATGTAAATTAGTAGCAGACAGTAAAACTATTTATTTTTGAGTCCGAGACTGTAAACTTTTTCCAGCCATTTTTTTCTTTGTTCTTCGTTAGAACCTTTTATAATTCCGATATAGCTTACTTTTACAGGTTTTATACCGCAGAATTCTAAAGTTGATTTCTTTAATTGATTAACGCTTGGCCTTCCATAAAACAATCTATAATACCAGCTTGGCTGATCTAAAGTTGTAATAATATGAGCGGTTTTGCCTTTTAGTAATTTATCCCACCAAACAGAATTTTCGCGATACTGAAAAGCCATTCCTGGCAAAAACAAACGATCTATAAATCCTTTTGTTATCGCTGGAAGTCCGCCCCACCAAACGGGATGAATCCAAACTAAATGATCTGCTCTTTTTATTTTCACCCAAGATTCTACTAAATCTGGCTCTAACTCGGTACGTTTTTGATAACCAAACTGTAGATTGGGATTAAAGTTTAAATTGGCAATTGTAATAGTTTCTACTACAGCACCAGAAATAATAGCGCCTTTTTGATACGATTCTGCGATTCCGAAATTGAAGCTTTCGGCGTTTGGATGTCCGTTTATTATCAGTATTTTTTTCATATTGATGTTTTTTCAAAAATACTATTCGTATATTTTCTTTTACTAGACAAATGTCCTGAAAAACTGTTTAAATTATTTCTTTCGCAGATTTAAGAGATTGAGCAGATTTGTTTTTTTGACTTATTAATTAAGAAGAAAGAATATACGCAATCTGCAACCTAAACGACAGCAAACTGCCGAAGAAAATCTGAGGGAAACTAAAAATTTAAACTATCGATTTTCTAATTCTGCTTAAATGTCTTGGCGTGATTCCTAAATAAGAAGCCAAATATTGCAACGGAATTAATTGAATATACTTTTGATGATTTTTACAAAGTTCTTCGTAACGCTGTCCTCCAGATAATTTCTGAAAAGAAACCATCCGTTTATGCAGGTTTACAAATTCTAATTCAGTCAGTTTCCTGCCCGCTTCCTGCCAGTTAAAACCTGATTGGTAGAGTTTTTCTAAAGCTTTTCGATCCAGAACCTGCAATTCTGTATCAGTTAGAGCCTGAATATTTTCTTCTGCTTTTTCTTCTGTTATAAAACTGGCAAAAGAGGCCATAAATTCATTTTCAAAAGCAAAACAATTGGTGATTTCGTCACCTTTATGATTGACAAAAAAGGAACGGAGAATTCCTTTTTCGATAAAAACTATTTCGTTGCAAACCTGATTTTCAGTCAGTAAAAGTTCTCCTTTTTTTAAGGTTCGAAACGTAATTAAATCATCTAAAAGACTTAATTCGTGACCAGAGAAATTTTGAATGGATTGAAAAACAGTTTTCATAAACTATTCATTTTAAGAAAAAATCCTGCCAATTCTTTTGTCTGGAATAAGCCATAACATTGCAACTGTAAAATAAGCTGCTCCAGAAACCCACTGGTTAAAGAATGCCGTAACAATTCCGATAACGTATAGAACTAAGGAGATTTTGCCCTTATAATCTTTGTTAAGTGCTTTTCTTAAAGCAGAATTAGCCCCCTCGCTACACATAATGGTATATTGCAAAATAATGTAAGAGATTGCAGAAAGAAGCAGCACAACTCCATACATTGTCATTGCTGCCTTTTCAAAATTATGTTCTCCCATCCAAGCGGTAGAAACAGGAATTAAAGAAAGCCAAAACAAAAAGTGCAGATTACTCCACAAGATTTTTCCGTTTACTCTTGATAAACTATGAAGCAAATAATGGTGATTATTCCAATATATTCCAACGTAAATAAAACTCAAAATATAGCTTAAAAACTTAGGGATAAGCGGTTTTAAATCTGCAAATTGATGTCCTTCTGGCGCTTTAATTTCCAAAATCATAATCGTAATAATGATTGCCAAAACACCATCACTAAAAGCTTCTAGCCTGCCTTTATTCATTAAAAAAATAGTATTAAATTTTACCGTAGTACATTGCTTTCACGATACCATCAGAAAGTCCGATTTTAGGAACATATATCTGGCGTGCACCACTCCATTTCATTGCATTTAGATAAATTCTAGTGGCATGGATAATTACGTCGGCACGGTCGGAGTTCAGACCTAATTCGGCAATTCTCTGTTCGTATGTCAACGAATTTAAAAATGCATATTGTGAGTTAACATAAATATACGAAAGCGGTTTTTCCTGCTGTTTTCCAGACATTTTAAACAACTTATTGATGTTTCCTCCCGAACCTATCAGCGTTACTTCATCGTAATCGGCTGTATTGGTTTTAATCCATTTTTCGATTTCATCCCAAACCACATCATGAACCATGTTGTTTAATAAACGAACTGTTCCTGCTTTGAAAGATCTTGAAGTAATCATTTTTCCGTCAGAGAATAACGTAAACTCGGTACTTCCGCCTCCAACATCCACAAAAAGATAAGTTTCGTCCGACTTAATTAAATGATGCAGATCTGTCGAAGCAATAATTGCCGCTTCTTTTTTACCATCAATAATCTCGATTTTTATGTCGGCTTTTTTCTTAATTAAAGCCACGACTTCTTTTGCATTATAAGCTTCGCGCATTGCAGAAGTTGCAAATGCCATATAACGCTCTACTTTATGTACTTTCATCAAAAGATTGAATGCTTTCATAGCATCAACCATTCGCTCAATATTTTCTGGTGAAATTTCTCCAACTGTAAAGGCATCTTGTCCTAAACGAATTGGCACACGAACAAGTGAACTTTTGTTAAACTGCGGTTCTTTGCCTTCTTGTTCCACAACGTTAGCGATCAAAAGCCTCATGGCATTCGAACCGATATCTATCGCTGCAAACTTCCTAATATTAATCATGCTCACTTTATGATTTAAAAATTGGTATTTATTATTAATTTACTTTTTGAGGAACCTCTTCTAATATTGCTACTTTATTCTGATAATATTTATAGGTTTCAAATTGTGCTCTAAATGGGGCATGATGATTTTTAGGCTTATATTTATTATCTAATTTGTATGAATGATATCTTACTTTTACGTTTCCTTTCCACGCAATATTGAAGTTATCGATCAATTCTTTCTTAATTTCTAGGTCATAAATTGGACAGGTGACCTCCACTCTTCCGTCAAGATTTCTAGTCATAAAATCGGCAGACGAAATGTATACTTCGGTCAAACCTGCATTTCCAAAAATGTAAACTCTAGAATGCTCTAAGTAATTGTCTACAATACTTATTGCTTCTATGTTTTCGCTCATTCCTGGAATTCCGGGAATTAAAGAGCAAATCCCTCTTACTTGAAGCTGGATTTTTACTCCCGCATTACTGGCTTCGTATAATTTATCGATCATTTTAAAATCGGATAAACTATTCATTTTTAATTTTATATGTGTTTTTCTACCTGCAAGGGCATGCAGAATTTCACGATCGATCAGTTTTATAAATTTAGTTCTTGTGTAATGAGGCGATACTATTAAATGCTTATATCTATGAACTCTATAATTGATATCAAAAAATTCAAATATTTTAGATATGTCTTTTAAAATTCCCTGATGGCATGTAAGCAATGTTACATCGGTATAAATTTTTGCTGTTGACTCGTTGAAGTTTCCAGTTGAAATGAATCCGTAACGTCGATTTTTACCTTCTTCTAATCTTTCGATTACACAAATTTTACTATGAACTTTTAATCCTTTAATCCCAAAAATAAGTTCAATTCCTTCTGTCTGCATTTGTTCTGCATAAGAGATATTGGAAGCTTCATCAAAACGTGCCTGAAGTTCGATTTGCACTACTACTCTTTTGCCATTTTTAGCAGCATTTATTAAAGAGCTAATTACTTGAGAATTTTTAGCTAAACGATATAAGGTTATTTTGATGCTTGTAACTTTGGGATCTAAAGCAGCTTCACGCAAAAATTTGGTTAAATAAGAAAACGACTGATAAGGTGCATGAACTAAGTAGTCTTTTTTATTGATTTTTTCTAAAATGCTACCTTCTAAACTTAAACCTGGAACTGGCATAGGTTCATTTGGTTTGTATAATAAATCGTATCTGCCAAGGTTTGGAAAACTCATGTAATCGCGACGATTATGGTATCTTCCTCCCGGAATTATACTATCTGTTTCTACAATTTTCATTTTATCTAAGAAAAACTGGAGCGTATCTTCTTCAATTAAATTATCGTAAATAAAACGAACAGGCTCTCCAATACGACGGTCTTTTACAGAAGAAGCGATTTTTTCGAGCATACTTTTACTCAAATCACTATCTATATCTAATTGTGCGTCGCGGGTAATTTTGATCATGTGTGCAGAAACACTCTTATAATCAAATATATTAAAGATGTTTTTCAGTTTGAAACGAATAACATCATCAATTAAAATAACATATTGCTTTTCATCTTCAGAAGGAAGCACAACAAACCTGTTGATGGTTTTTGGAATTTCTATTAAAGCATAACGAACCTCATCATTTGCCAATTCTAAACGAACAGCCAGATAGCCTAAAGTATCTTTAAGAATTGGAAAAACCGCTAGATCATTTAAAATAATGGTTACTAACTCTGGGCTTAATTTTTGGTTATAAAAGTCTTTTAAGAAACACTCTTGTTTTGGCGTAATCTGTGTTTCATTTATAATAAAAATATTCTCAGACTCAAGCTCGGCTTCAATATTGCCAAGAATACGCAAACTTTCAGATTGTTGCTGAATTACGATTTCGGTAATATCTTTAATTAATTGATGAGCAGAAATACCGCCTAAATACTTTTCGCCAGAAATACCTGAGAGGCTTAATCGCCTAATAGCTGCATATCGAACTCTAAAAAATTCGTCTAAATTGTTTGAAAAAATTCCAACAAAACGCAGTCTGTCTAAAAGTGGCACTGTATTGTCTGCTGCTTCCTGAAGCACTCTTGCATTAAACGCTAACCAGCTTTTTTCTCTATCGATATATTTCTGTTCGTACACTGTTATTATTTTAAATCTTTGGGGAAAATAGTTTTATGTGTTTTGCCCTTATGGATCGTATCCCAGCTGTTTGCATCAAATTGTAATGATACAAAGCCAGAAGTTGGAACATTCTCTATAAAAACATCCCCAAATTTATTAACAAAATTTGTAATAGCCTCGTTATGTCCGAAAAGAATAACGCTTTCAAAACTATTATCACACGATTTAATAACTTTTTCGAGTTGTTTTTCATCGAAAGTGTATAAATCATCTCTAAAAACAATGCTTTCTAGAGGATAAGATATGTTTTGCGCAAAAATTAAAGCAGTTTCTGAGGCTCTCGCAGCTGTACTGCTCCACATTATATATGTTTTAGGAAGATACTCTGAAATATTTAATGAAACATCATGCGCATCTAAAATCCCCCTTTTCATTAACGGACGGTCAAAATCTTTTAATGGTGCTTCCCAGCTAGATTTGGCATGACGAATTAAAATAAGATTTTTCATAAACAGCAGAATTTAAAAACCTGAATTGCAGGCTATTTTTAATTAAGTTCTAATTTACAAAAGAAATTTTAAACCTTCTCCTTTTTTTATTTCTGTTAACATTATAACGAAATTTTAACAGGAATAAACAATTCGTAAAATGTTAACATTTATAAAATCATAGAAAAATAAAAATTGCATTTTATGTACTTCATCTATAAAATTAGTATTTAGTCGATAATGCGACAGTTCGTAAAATTTTAACTAAATATTTGATTATTAGTTATTTATATTATTTCAAACAAACCAATTATAGCTAATAAAGCAAAAAAATGTACGAAAAAATTTCACTTTTTAGAGTTAAAAAAAAGTGTTTTTGAGTCAATTTTTGATAAAAAAACAACACTTCAACGAGTTTTTAGGTTAGTTATAGATAAAAAAATAATATTAGAAAAACTCTAATATAACTTTGATTCTGTTAAAATTTCATAAATACTTTAAAACTAAATCTTAAGTTATGAAAACAAAATCTACTCTTGAAAAAGCAGTAAAATTTGTAAGCAATTGTAAGTTTATTTTTTTCTCGAAGAAAAATATCTTTAGCAAAAACATTTTTAATCTGCTTTGCTTATTAATTACTTCAATTGCGTTTTCGCAATCTGGTTCGTGTAATTCTGAAATAACTATTGACGGAGAGAATTATCAAAAGTACAATGGTTTTGAAGTTTCGTTTTTACTGCAAGTTAAAAATACGGGAAGTAATACGGATACTTATCAACTGTCTGCTGAGAACTTTTCAAATTTTCCAGAAAACCCTGATGGCAGTACCACAAAAAGCAATGTTTTAATGAACAATAGGCTGGAGAGCAAAAATTATGCTCCCCTGAATAAAACACTTACACTTTCTCCAGGAGAAACTGCTGAGTTTTATGTAAAACTAAGCTTGGCTGATATTTCTTCGCTGGATCAATGGAACGGCACTTCTGTCACAGTCACTTCTACCACTTGTCCTGACAGTAAAAGCCAAACTGTTGTTCATACCTATATTCCACCAAAAAAGACAAAAGGTATTGGATTTACTATGCCATCATTAGACCTAAAAAATAACACAACTCCCAAAACAGTAAGTGCTTTTTACTACTCTATGTAGGTGCAAATCGTTTTCAGTTAGTTAAAATATGATATCAATATTAAACTTTTTAATATGAAAAACTTTACTTTCGAAAAAAGAATAAAAATCCTCCTAAGTTTTCTATTAAGCATTTTGTTTCTTAATGTTTATGGCGGAGAAGGAAGCAAACAAACAACTCCTGACACTAATCATAGGGCTTCGCTTGCGATAAACAATAGCACTTATGGAAGTTTTGGCAGATATGGTTCGACAGACGCACAGCGATTGTATATTCGAATTCAAAACCCAAATAGCGAAAAAGTATATTTAGGTTTTAGCAGAGCTAGAAGATCAAGTCCAACTGGTACTGAAATTACTTCTAGATTTAGAATCATGAGACCCGATGGAAGCGTAGCATTTGCAAACTACACTTTAGATGGCAGCTCATCGAACATAACAGGCACTGAAGCCCAAAGACTTACCAGAGCTCAAAATGGTCCAAATGGTATCGACGGAGTTACTTCTGCTGGATATACCCCTATAGTTTTTAATCCAAATGGCATGCCAGCTGGTGATTACTATATCGAATTTGAGAGCACAACTGATGGTAGCAGTACTGAAATCTACTATAACTATTACGACATTACAGTTGCCAATACTTCAAATAAATCAATTCCAGGGCGTATTTATTCAAAACGTTGGGCTTTTGCAATGGATGATGTTGAGACCGATTTTAATGGTGCTTTTTATGTTTTTGCTCCTGATAATGGTTCTACAACTGGAGCCGTTACTCAAAACGGTTTTGTAAATAAAATCAATTTCAATGGTGCTGGTTTCAGACCTTGGTATTTTAATGTGGCTTTTAATAATACAGGTCCGGGAAATTCAGGAAATGCTGCTAATGATCAAAAAAGTATTTATAACGCACCGAATGCCACACAAATGAGTCCAAAATATGAGGTCTTCTTAAATGATCCTGATATTAATATATGGAAAAATGGAACCTATAACGGTAACATACAAATTAACGGAATTACCAATTGTGGTATTGGTGAAAGTAATATAAACATTAGTGTTTTTAAAAGCGGAACTATCGAAATACTTCTTGACTTTAACGGTGGAGATGGAATTTATACTCCAGGCACAAAAGATGTACTAACTACCCAAACTGTTACAGCATCGGGAGCTCCTCCTTATGCCGTAAGTGTTCCTTGGAATGGAAAAGATGGTTTAGGAAACACCATAGCACAAGGCACTTCGATACCAATAGTAGTTACTTTTGGACAAGCTGCTTTCCATTTTCCGATATATGATGTAGAAGAAAATCAATATGGTTTCTCCTGTACAACCGTTAGACCTGCAGCTCCATCTGGATATGTTTTAAAATTCTACTGGGACGATAGCAATATTACGTATACTGGAGGTACTTTTGACGCTAAAGTAAATCTTACTGGCTGTACACCAAACGGTACTCCTCCAAGTAATTGCCATAGATGGAATGGGTTTAATGACAATAATAATGGTTCGCCTCAATATGGAAATTTAAATACAATAAATACATGGTGGTATGCCAATCGAGATTTTGTAACTTCTAACATCGTTTTACCTCCATTCTATACTGTTGCACTAGGAACAACAAGCAATGTTACTTGTTTTGGCGGTAATGATGGTAAAATTCAGATTAATGTAACAAACGGAACTGGTCCGTTTAAGTATTACATCAACGGAGAAACAACCGTAAATACTTTACAGAGTTTACCTGCTGGAACTTATAATATCAAAGTTGTCGATGCAAATGGCTGTTCTGCAAACATTAATGGCGTCGTAATTACACAACCTGCCGCGGCAGTAACCGTTGCCAAAACGTCTCAAACGGATGTATTATGTTTCGGAGCCTCAACCGGAGCCATCAACATAACGGCTTCTGGAGGTGTGGGACCGTATACTTACGACTGGACTGATCTTACAGGAACCACTGATCCTGAAGACAGAACTGGACTTGTTGCAGGAACTTACACCGTAACCGTAAAAGATTCTAAAGGATGCACCTCTGCCCCTCTTGTCGTGACAATCACCCAATCAGGTTCTGCAGTAGCATCTGCTAAAACTTCCCAAACTGACATATTATGCTTTGGCGCTTCAACAGGAGCAATCAACATAACAGCTTCTGGAGGTGTAGCGCCGTACACTTACGACTGGGCCGATCTTGCGGGAACCAATGATCCTGAAGACAGAACTGGACTTATTGCGGGAACTTACACCGTAACCGTGAAAGATGCAAATGGATGTTCTGCCGCACCGCTTTCTGTAACCATAACACAGCCTGCTTCAGCAGTAGCATCTGCTAAAACTTCCCAAACTGACGTATTATGCTTTGGCGCTTCAACAGGCGCAATCAACATAACAGCTTCTGGAGGTGTAGCGCCTTACACTTACGACTGGGCTGATCTTACGGGAACCAATGATCCTGAAGACAGAACTGGGCTTATTGCAGGAACTTACACCGTAACCGTGAAAGATGCAAATGGATGTTCTGCCGCACCGCTTTCTGTAACCATAACACAGCCTGCTTCAGCAGTAGCATCTGCTAAAACTTCCCAAACTGACGTATTATGCTTTGGCGCTTCAACTGGAGCAATCAATATAACAGCTTCTGGAGGTGTAGCGCCTTATACTTACGACTGGGCTGATCTTGCGGGAACCAATGATCCTGAAGACAGAACCGGACTTATTGCGGGAACTTACACCGTAACCGTGAAAGATGCAAACGGATGTTCTTCCCCACCGCTTTCTGTAACCATAACACAGCCTGCTTCAGCAGTA
>Ga0308163_10000250_pt1 | contig 134312 bp, 126 predicted proteins | sample PhyTR1_FD_201037 | JGI IMG/M metagenome (GOLD analysis project Ga0308163, IMG submission 201037) | Phyllosphere microbial communities from UC Gill Tract Community Farm, Albany, California, United States - DLSLT.R1 | ecosystem: Host-associated > Plants > Phyllosphere > Unclassified | place...
GCTGCCCACCCACCCGCGGAATCCTTCTCCCGGCCTCCACCCCCTGGTTGAACAGGTTCTGCAAGGGCGTCCCCAGGTAGGGCAGGGTCAGGCTGATCACCAGGAAGCCCGCCCCCAGCGTGATCGGAAACCCGATGCCGAACAGGTTCAGCTGCGGCGCCGCGCGCGTGAGGATGGCCAGTGCGATGTTGGTGATCAGGAGCGCGGCGATGATCGGCATCGCCAGCTGCAGCCCGGCCGAGAAGATGCGGCCGCCCCAGCGCACCATTTCCAGCGGCGCCGTGAGCGACATCGGGGTGGTGGAGATCGGCAGCGTGAAGAAGCTTTCGACCAGCGCCTCGACCAGCACCAGGTGCGCGTTCATGGCCAGGAAGGCCATGGTCGCGACCAGCGCCAGGAACTGGCTGATGGCCGACGAGCGGCCGGCCGAGCTGGGGTCGAAGAAGGTGGCGAAGCCCAGGCCCATGCTGGAGCTGGCGACCTCGCCGGCGAATTCGACGGCGGCGAACACCAGCCGCATCGAAAAGCCCATCGCCATGCCGACCAGCAGTTCCTGGGCGAGGATCAGGATCCCGGCCCACGAGGTCGGGTCGACGATCGGTACCGGCGGCAGGGTCGGGGCGACGATGGCCGCCAGGGTCACGCCGAGGGTGGTCTTGATCAGCATCGGCACGCCACTGTTGCCGAACACCGGCGCCGCCGCGACCAGGCCGAGGATGCGCGTCAGGGGCCATAACAGGCCCCCGATCCAGGCATACAGCTCGGTGGTCGTAAAGGAAAGCACGCCGACGCTAGCCGATCATCTGCGGGATGCCGGTGAAGATGGTGCGCATGTAATCGGTCATGACGGTGATCATCCACGGGCCGGCCAGCACCAGGGTCACGAACACGGCGACCAGTTTCGGGATGAAGGACAGGGTCTGTTCGTTGATCTGGGTCGCGGCCTGGAAGATGCTGATGATCAGGCCGACGATCAGCGCCACCAGCAACAGCGGCGCCGCCACCATCAGGGTGGTTTCCATGGCCGTGCGGCCCATCGCGATGACGGTTTCCGGAGTCATGCTCGCATCCTAGTAAAAACTTTGGGACAGCGATCCCAGCAGCAGCTGCCAGCCGTCGACCAGCACGAACAGCATCAGCTTGAACGGCAGCGAAATCACGGCCGGCGACATCATCATCATACCCATCGACATCAGCACCGACGCCACCACCATGTCGATGATGAGGAAGGGGATGAAGATCGCGAAGCCGATCTGGAACGCGGTCTTGAGTTCGCTCGTGATGAAGGCCGGGATCAGGACGCGCAGCGGCACGTCTTCCGGACCCTGCAGCGCCGGCGTGCGCGAGATCTTCACGAACAGCGCCAGGTCGGACTGGCGGGTTTGCTTGAGCATGAAGGCCTTCAGCGGCGCCGCGCCCATGTCCATCGCCTCGCCCATCTGGATCTGGTTGTTCTGCAGCGGCACGTAGGCTTCGTTGTAGATGCGGTCGAAGGTCGGGCCCATCACGAACAGGGTCAGGAACAGGGCCAGGCCGACCATCACCTGGTTGGGCGGCGCGGTCTGGGTGCCGAGCGCCTGGCGCAGCAGCGACAGCACGATGATGATGCGGGTAAAACTGGTCATCATCAGCAGCGCCGCCGGGATGAAGGTCAGCGCCGTCATCAGGAGCAGGGTCTGCACCGGCAGCGAATAGGCGGTGCCGCCGCCGGGGGCCGCGCTGGTGGTGAAGGCGGGGATGCTCGGCGCGGCCGCCACGGCCAGCGGCACGGCCAGCAGGCCGGCGACGAGCAGGAGTCTACGTTTGTTCATTTGCGTTTTTCGATCGTCTGCTTCAGCCAGTCGGCGAAGCTGTTCGCGGCCGGGCCGTGTGCGGCCAAGGCAGCGGCCGGCTCGGCGCCTTCCTGCTTCGGCATGGTGGCCAGCGCGTTCACGCGGCCGGGCGAAGCGCCCACCACGATCCACTGGCTGCCGACTTCGACCACCAGCAGGCGCTCGCGCCCGCCGAGGTTGAGCGAACCGACGATGCGCAGGTTGGCGCCGCCGCCGATGCCGGCGCGCGGGCCGTAGCGCTTGAGGAACCAGGCCAGCGCGGCCAGCACGGCCAGCACCACGACCAGGGCGAACAGGGTCTGCAGCAGGCTGCCGGTGGGGGAGGCGGCCGGCATCGTGACCGGGGCGGCCGGCGGCATGGTGCCGGGCACGGCGGACGGGGTGGCGGTTGGGCTGACTGCGGGGCTGTCTGAGGGACCGGCGGCGTGACCGGCGGGCGGCGTGTCCTGCACCGGGGTGGCGCCCAGCGGCGCGGCCGGCGCCGTGCCTGCCGCCGGTGCGGTGGCGGCGGTGGCCGGTGCGGCAGCCGCGTTCGCCGGTGCCGACCTTGCGGCGGCTGGTGCGGACGTTGCTGCAGCAGGCGTCGAAACTGCTGCCGCCGGTGCCGACGCCGGTGCTGCGGGTGCTGAGGGCGCCGCCGCTGGGGCAACGGCGGCCGGCGGGTTGGCGTCGCGCACCGCCGCCTGCTGCCCGGCCTGCGCGCCGGTCTGGGCCGCGCAAGCGCCCAGCGCCAGTGTCAGGGAGAGGAAGGTCAGCAGGCGCGCGGTGGTCGTCATTTATTCAGTTTGCGGATGCGCTCGGAAGGCGTGATGATGTCGGTGAGGCGGATACCGAACTTGTCGTTCACCACCACCACCTCGCCCTGGGCGATCAGGCAGCCGTTGACCAGCACGTCCATCGGCTCGCCGGCCAGGCCGTCCAGCTCGACCACCGAGCCCTGCGCCAGCTGCAGCAGGTTCTTGATGGCGATCTTGGTGCGGCCCAGTTCCACCGTCAGCTGGACCGGGATGTCGAGGATGAAGTCGATGTCGTTCGGGGTCTCGGGGCGCGGACCCTTGTTCGAGAAATCCTTGAACACGGCGGCGCTGGCCGCCTGCTGCTGGGTCGCCAGCGCGGCCGCTTCGGCGGCGGCCTGCTCGGCAATCGCGGCACCCCAATCGTCGTCGAGGCTGCCTTGGTCGTCTTGGGTATCGGACATGTGAAACTCCTGCTATTTAAAGGTTTCGCTGTTGGCCAGCAGTTTTTCGACTTTCAACGCGTACTGGCCGTTGAGGACGCCGTAGCTGCAGTCCATGACCGGTACGCCGTCGACGGTGGCCTGGATGGTTTCCGGCACCTGGATCGGGATCACGTCGCCGACCTTCATGTTCAGGATTTCGTCGAAATTCGCCTTGCCGTGGCCGAGCACGGCCACCAGTTCCACCTCCGCCACCTGGATCTGCTGCGTCAGCAGGCGGATCCAGCGCTTGTCGACTTCCAGCGCCTCGCCCTGGATGCTGGACGTGAGCGCATCGCGGATCGGCTCGATCATCGAATAGGGCATGCAGAAGTGGATCTGGCCCGACACCGAACCCAGCTCGATGGTGAATGTGGACGATACTACCACTTCGTTCGGCGTGGCGATGTTCGCGAACTGCGTGTTCATCTCGGAGCGGATGTACTCGAATTCGATCGGGTACACCGGCTCCCACGACTTGGCGTAGGCCTCGAACACGATGTCGAGGATGCGCATGATGATGCGCTGCTCGGTCTGGGTGAAGTCGCGGCCCTCGACGCGGGTGTGGAAGCGCCCGTCGCCGCCGAACAGGTTGTCGACCAGCAGGAACACCAGGCCCGGGTCGAACACCATCAGCGCGGTGCCGCGCAGCGGCTTCATGTGGATCAGGTTGAGGTTGGTCGGGACCACCAGGTTGCGGATGAATTCGCTGTACTTGGAGACCCGCACCGAACCGACCGACACCTCGGCGCTGCGGCGCAGGAAGTTGAACAGGCCGACCCGCAGATACCTGGCGAAACGCTCGTTGATGATCTCGAGCGTCGGCATGCGGCCGCGGACGATCCGCTCCTGCGTTGCCAGGTTATAGGTGCGGACTCCCGAGGTGTCTTCAGGCGTCGCGACATCGTCCTGATCGCCGTTGACCCCCTTGAGGAGGGCATCGACTTCTTCCTGTGAGAGAAAATTATCGGCCATCTTGCTTTACTGGTGGATAAGGCTGTTTGACTGAATTATTGAATGATGAAGGAGGTGAACAGCACGTCCGACACATCCTGCTCGTCGCCATGCTCCTCGAACGGTTGCTTGACCGCCGCCAGGATTTCGCCGGCCAGCTGCTGCTTGCCTTCCACGGTGTTGATCTCGGACGCCTTCTTGCCCGACAACAGCAGCAGCACGCGGCTGCGCACCTTGGCCATGTTGGTCTTGATCAGCTCGGCCTGTTCCGGACCGTCGACCTGCAGCGTGAACGCCACCTGCAGGTACTGGTCGCCGTTTTCCGGCTGCAGGTTCACGGTGAAGGGCTCGATCGCCAGGTACTCGGGCGGATGCTCTTCCTTTTTCTTTTTCTTGCTGCTCTTTTCCTTCTTCGGCGCTTCGGCGGCTTCTTCGCCGGCGGCGCTGCCGTGCATGAAGTACCAGGCTGCGCCGCCGCCCAGGCCCAGCACGATCAGGGCGGCGAGGAGGATGATGATCAGCTTGCTCTTGCCGCCACCTGCGGGGGCTGCTGCTGCGTCCGCTTTCGGATCAGCTTTCATTTTTGGATTCGCTTTCAATGTACTTCAGGTCCGCTGTGGATCGTTCCGACATTATGTCATTATCGGGAAAAAGTGCGCAGCGGCAATGGTGGAAAAGAGAGGGGAAGGCGGGTTATCTCGGGGTTTGTCGGTACGCCGGATGTCGCGGGTGAGCACGGCGTGCCCACCCGCGTATGCAAACGGTGCCGGCTTACGCGAAGGTGTCGACCATCCCGCGGTCGCCGAGGCTGACGGTGCGCGTCACCGGCCGCGCCGCGGCATCCACCGCGGCGACCTCGCCGTCATTGCGTCCCGACGCGCGCCCGAACCCGCGGCCGGACTGCGCGGCCTGGTCCTGCTGCGCCTGGCGCCCGTCCGGCATGCCGGCGTTGACGCTGGCGTTGCCCAGCGCGATGCCGCTCTCGCCCATCATTTCGCGCAGGCGCGGCAGCGCGTTCTCGAGGGCGTGGCGGACTTCTTCCTGGTTCGAGGAGAAGGTCACGCTGGCCTGGTCGTTGCTGATCGACAGCACCACCTGCAGCGGGCCGAGGTCCGGCGGATTCAGCGTCAGCGAGGCGGTCTGCTCTTCGCTGCCGACCATGTACACGACCTTCTGGCCGACCTGGTTTTCCCACTGGCTGGTGCCGACGCGGGCGCTCAGGCCTTCGCTCGCCGCGGCGGCGGCCTGGGCCGCTTCCAGCATGGCCGGCTGGGCCTGGGCCAGCGCGACGGCGGCCGGGGCGGCGTTGGCCTGGGTGCCGGTCTGCAGCGCGGCTTCGCGCGCCTGCTGCATGAGCAGGTCGGATGCGTTCAGCTGCGGTTTGATTTCGCCCTTGGCGCCGCCGGCGGCAAGCGCCGCGCGCAGGTCGGCGGTGTCGCTCGCCGCACTCTCGGCCGCGCCGTCGGCGCCGAGCTCGGCGCCGTCGGCGGCCAGCGCCGGGTTCTTGACCGTGGCGGTGCTGAAGACCTTGCCGGTGCCGGCGGCGGCATCGCTGCCGGGCTCCTTGCTCACCGATTTCATGGCTGCCTGCAGCGCCGCCAGCTGGGCGTCGCCGCGCTTGGCCTTGCCGCCGCCGAGGGCGTCGAAGGCCTGGCTGGCGGCGCTGGCCTTGCCCTTGGCCGCGGCGGCATCCTGCGGCTGCTTCAGGCTGGCCATCAGGGCCAGCATCTCGGCCGCCGGATCGGCCTTGGCGGCGGCTTCGTCGGCCTGGTCCTCGGACTCGTCGGCGGACTGGGCATCGGCCTGGTCGGCCTGGTCGGCCTTGGCCTGGTCCGCCTTGGCGGTCTGCGTGCCCGCAGAAGAGGAGGGCGGCGGCGCTTCGTCGGGCTGGGCCGGCTTGTCGGCCGCCTGCGGCTTGGGCGCGTCCTGCTTGGGCGCCGCGGTCGACGCCTGCGGCAGCGGCAGCGCCGCCTGGCGCTGCACCATCTCGTTCGACAGCATGGCGCCGAACTGGCTGCCGCTGTTGCTGTTGCTGCCGTTGGCCGCGCCGTTACCGGAATTCGCGCGCGTGGCCGCGTTGGCGGCGTTGGACTGGATCGACAGGGTGTTGGTTTGCATGGTCGCTCTCGCTATCGCTCTCGCAAGCGCTCGTGGGTTTAACTACGCCGTGGCGTTTCGGTGAAGATCAGTTCTTCGAGCGCGCCGAGCGCGCCGCGAAGTCGTCCATCATTTTCTGGTCGCGCTTGTTCTCGACGGCCAGCGCCTGGGCCGCCGCACGTTCGGTCAGGGTGCGGTAGGACAGCCGTTTGCGCTCGCTTTCCTGCCAGGCCTTGCGTTCCATCTCGGCCTTGTAGTTCGCATGCTTGATCACTTCCTGCTGGCCGGTGAGGGCGCTGTCCAGCTTGACCAGGAAGGCCACGAAATTCCGGTAGGCGAACGGCGTGATGCCGGCCTGCTGGGCCGCGTCGAACCTGGCGGCGTAGTCGTCCCGGTAGCTCATCAGCATCTGCAGTTTCTGTTCGGCTTCCTCGACCGCCTTCAGGGCCGCGCCGAGGCGCTTGGCGCGCTTGTCGGATTCGCGCTGGGCGAGGTCGATCAGGGTTTCTAGTGCGGAAATGATAGCCATGCTGCACAGTATATCGATGCGCGCTGCGCCCCGATCAGCCGAACAGAGAGGTCAATTCCCCCAAGCTCTGCAGCATGTCGGTGTTGTCGTGGATTTCCTGGCACAGGAAGGCCTCGATGCGTTCGTGCAGCTGGATCGCCTTGTCCAGCACCGGGTCCGAGCCGGCGGCGTACGCGCCCACCGTGATCAGGTCGCGCGAGCGCTCGTAGCGCGAGTACAGCTGCTTGAGCGTGCGCGCCGCCATCTGGTGCTCGCGCGAGGTGATGTTGTGCATCGCGCGCGAGATCGATTGCTCGATGTCGATCGCCGGGTAATGGCCGGCTTCGGCCAGGCGCCGGTTCAGCACGATGTGGCCGTCCAGGATACCGCGCGCGGCGTCGGCGATCGGGTCCTGCTGGTCGTCGCCCTCGGACAGCACGGTGTAGAAGGCGGTGATCGAGCCGCCGCCCTCGTGGCCGTTGCCGGCGCGTTCCACCAGCACCGGCAGCTTGGCGAACACCGACGGCGGATAGCCCTTGGTCGCCGGCGGCTCGCCGATGGCCAGCGCGATCTCGCGCTGGGCCTGCGCGTAGCGGGTCAGCGAATCCATGATCAGCATGACGCTCTTGCCCTCGTCGCGGAAGTGCTCGGCGATCGCGGTGGCGTAGGCCGCGCCCTGCATGCGCAGCAGCGGCGGCGAGTCGGCCGGCGCCGCTACCACGGCCGAGCGGGCCAGGCCTTCCGGTCCGAGGATCTGCTCGATGAATTCCTTCACTTCGCGGCCGCGTTCGCCGATCAGGCCGACCACGATCACGTCGGCGGTGGTATAGCGCGCGATCATCCCCAGCAGCACCGACTTGCCGACGCCGGTGCCGGCGAACAGGCCGAGACGCTGGCCGCGGCCGACCGTCAGCATGGCGTTGATGGCGCGTACGCCGACGTCCAGGGTTTCCGAGATCGGCGCCCGTTCCAGCGGGTTGATCGGACGCGCGTTGAGCGGGCCGAGGGCGCTGGTGTCGAGCGGGCCCTTGCCGTCCAGCGGGCGGCCGGCGCCGTCCACCACGCGGCCCAGCAGGCCCCAGCCCACCGGCAGGTGGCGTGCGCGGTCTTCCGGACGGCGGCGCGGGTGATCCACGCTGCCGGGCCTGGGGATGCTCGGTTCGACCGGGTACACGCGGGTGCCGGGCACCACGCCTTCGACGTCGCTCTGCGGCATCAGGAACAGGCGTTCGCCCTCGAAGCCGACCACTTCGGCGTCGATGCGGGCACCGCCGGCCACCGGGATGGTGCAGGCGCTGCCCACCGCCAGCTTCAGGCCGACGCATTCCATCACCAGGCCGGCCACGCGCGTGACGCGGCCCGACACTTCCATCGGCTCGACGAAATCGAGCAGGTTGCCGCAATCCTTCAGGTAGGATTTCCAGCGCGCGGTGTGCGGGTCGAGGTCCATGTCCATGGTCGGTTCCGGCTCAGGCCAGCCAGTCGAGGTCCTGATGCAGCGCCTGGGTCAGGCGCTCCCAGCGCGACCCGATCTGGGCGTCGATCTGGTTGCTGGCGGTGTCCACGCGGCAGCCGCCGCGTGCGATGTTCTCGTCCTCGACGATGCGCCACCCGGTCTTTTCCAGTTCGCTGCCGATGTGGTCCTGCACGATCAGGGCATCTTCCGGATGCAGCGCCAGGATCGCCGGCTGCTGCAGCGTCGGCAGGTAGTCGACCGCCTGGCGCACCACCGGCACGATCAGTTCCGGACGCACCTCGAAGGCGGTGCGCACCATGCCGCGCGCCAGCTGCAGGCTGAGCTCCAGCACGTCCTGCGCGATCGCCTCGTCGGCCGCGGTGACCGCGTTGCCGAAGCTGGCGGCCAGGTCCTGCAGGTGGGTCAGTTCGCCGGCCGCTTCGGCGCGGCCCTGTTCCAGGCCGTCGCGGTAGCCGCTGGCGTGGCCGGCGGCCTGGCCTTCCGCATGGCCCTCGGCATAGCCTTCCTGGCGCGCGGCTTCGCGGATCGCCTCGATTTCCTCGATGGTCGGCAGCTTGATCGCGTGCACCTGCTGGGCGTGCTGGATCTGCTGCGCGTGCGCCGCATGGGCGGCCGCCATCGCGGCCTGCGCTTCGCGTTCCTCGGCTTCGCGCGCGGCGGCGCGCTGGGCCAGGGCGCTGGGCCGTTCGTCGCCGAACGAGGTCATTTCCCAGCGCTTGAAACCCGCTCCATTATCCTTCGAGATGGCCATCAGACGAACGAATCCTCACCTTTGCCGCCCAGGACGATCTGGCCTTCATCGGCCAGGCGGCGGACGATCTGCAGAATCTGCTTCTGCTGGGTTTCCACTTCCGACAGGCGCACCGGACCCTTCGATTCCAGGTCTTCGCGCATCATCTCGGCCGCGCGCTGCGACATGTTCTTGAAAATCTTCTCGCGCAGGTCCTGCGAGGCGCCTTTCAGCGCGATGATCAGCATCTCGGACTGCACTTCGCGCAGCAGCAGCTGGATGCCGCGGTCGTCGATGTCGATGATGTTGTCGAACACGAACATCTCGTCCATGATCTTCTGCGCCATGTCGTTGTCGTAGTTCTTGATGTTCTCCATGACCGAGTTTTCCTGCTCGCCGCTCATGAAGTTCAGGATCTCGGCCGCGGTGCGCACGCCGCCCAGCGAGGACTTCTTGATGTGCTCATTGCCCGACAGGAGCTTGGTGAGCACGTCGTTCAGTTCGCGCAGCGCGGCAGGCTGCACGCCGTCCAGCGTCGCGATGCGCAGCACCACGTCGTTGCGCAGGCGGTCGGTAAAGTGTGCCAGGATTTCGCAGGCCTGGTCGCGCTCCAGGTGGACCAGGATGGTGGCGATGATCTGCGGGTGCTCGTTGCGGATCAGTTCCGACACCGACTGCGCGTCCATCCACTTCAGGCTCTCGATGCCGGAAGCGTCCTTGCCGCCCAGGATGCGGTTGAGCAGGACGGCCGCCTTGTCGTCGCCCAGCGCCTTGGTCAGCACCTGGCGGATGTACTCGTCCGAGTCCAGGCCGACGGTCGACTGCAGGTCGACGCGCTCGCGGAACTCGGTCAGCACCGTGGTCACTTCCTCGTGCTGGACCGCCTTCATCTGCGCCATCGCGGCGCCCAGCTTCAGCACTTCGCGCGGGCCCAGGAAGCGCATCACTTCGGCGGCTTCGGATTCGCCCAGGGCCAGCATCAGGATGGCTGCCTTGTTGACTGCTTCCTTGTCTTTATCGCTCATTATTCAGCTCCCAACCATTCCTTGATCACGTTTGCCACGATGCGCGGGTCATTCTGGGCCAGGGTCTTGGCCATGTCCAGGTTGCTCTTGTAGATGATGACTTTTTTCTGCTCTTCGACTTCCTTGGCGACGCGCGCTTCTTCCTCGAGATCCGGTTCCGGTTCCGGCTCCGGCTCTTCCGGTTCCGGCTCCGGCGGCATCTCGACCGCCTCGTCGAACTTCTTCATGACCGGCTTGAACAGCGGACGCAGGATGCGGAACCACAGGAAGGCCAGCACCATCGCGATGAACACATACTTGGCGACGTCCTTCAGCAGCGGCAGGTTGGACGGGTCCTTCCACCAATCCGGGGCCTGCTCGTCCGGCTTGTCGACGCCGTCGAACGGGGCGTTGGTCACGTTCAGCGTGTCGCCGCGCGCCTGGCTGTAGCCCATCGCCTGCTTGACCAGCTCGTTGATCTGGGCGACTTCGGCGGCGCTCAGGGGCTTGACCACGACCTTGCCGGTCTTCGGATCGATGCTGCGGCGGTAGTTCACCACCACGCCCACGGTCAGGCGCTTGATGCCGCCCATCGGCTTCTGCTCGTAGCGCAGGGTCTTGTCGACTTCGTAGTTGGTGGTCGAATCCTTGCGGCTCGGACCGGTGCTCGCCTGCTGGCCGGCGGCAGGCGCGGCGCCTTCGATCGGCGCGGTGGCCACGCCCGGCGGCTGGTTCGACAGCGCGCCCGGGATGCCCGACGGGTTGCCGCTGCCCGGACCGGTCGATTCCGAGGTCTGCTGGCTGCGGATCGCCTGCGGCTCCGGCGGCGAATTCGGCTTGTACAGTTCGGCGGCGGTATCGACCTGGGCGAAGTCGACGTCGGCGGTCGCTTCGGCGCGCACGTTGGCCTGGCCGACCAGCGGGGCGATGATCGACTCGACCTGCTTGACGATGTTCTGCTGCAGCGCCTCGACGTACTTCAGCTGGTTCGGGTCGAGCTGCTTGCCCTTGCCGGCGGTGTCCGACAGCAGGCTGCCGTTCTGGTCGACCACGGTGACGTTGGCCGGGGTCAGTTCCGGCACCGAGGACGCCACCAGGTGCACGATGGCCGACACCTGCGCCTGGTCGAGCGCGCGGCCCGGCTGCAGGTTGAGCAGCACCGAGGCGGTCGGGTTCTTCTGGTCGCGCACGAACACCGAGGGTTTCGGCAGCGCCAGGTGCACGCGCGCCGAGCTGACCGCGGCCAGCGCCTGGATCGAGTTGGCCAGTTCGCCTTCCAGCGAACGCTGGTAATTCACCTGCTCGACGAACTGCGAGGTGCCCAGCTTCTGGTTCTCGAGCAGTTCGAAGCCGACGTTGCCGGCGCGCGGCAGGCCCTGCGAGGCCAGCTTCAGGCGGATGCCGTGGACCTGGTCGGCCGGCACCAGGATCGCGCTGCCGCCTTCCGAAAACTTGTACTTGACCCCCATCTGGTCGAGCGAAGCGGTGATCGCGCCGCCATCCTTGTCGGTGGTGTTCGAGAACAGCACCTTGTATTCGGGGGCCGACGACCACAGCCAGATCGCCGCGACGACCGCCAGCGCGGCCGCGACCGCGCCGCCCATGACGACGCGTTTGCCCATGGTGGTTTCCCAGAACTTCGGCCGGCCGGCCGGGACTTCGGTGTCGCTGTCGAGGAGTTGTTCCGCTGTTGCCATGGTGGATGAGATGGGGGAGAGGTGATTGGCCGCCATTATGGAGCCGTACGGCAACATTCAAACCCGGGAATAGGGGGATGTTTACGGTCCTGCTCGAAGGCAATATTTGGCGCCCCACTGCTATTCTGGCAGCCTGAATCGATATGTGTATGCCTGTCGCAACGTTTTGCGAGGCATGCGCCAGGTATCCGGAGCGTTTATATGAACATTGGTGGCATCGACAGCAGCCGCATCGAAGCGATGATGGCGCAACTGAAGGCGGCGGCGCAGAAGCCGGCTGCCGCGCCCTCCATGGGGACCGGCGGTGTCGGCAGTCTCGGCAGCCTCGGCGGGCTGAACCCGCTGCAGGGCACGGACGCGGCCGAATCCTCCACCAAGGTCAGCTTTTCGGACGCGCTCAAGGCGTCGCTGCAGAACGTCAGCAATACCCAGGTCCAGGCCGACAAGCTGGGCGAGCGCTTCGCCGCCGGCGACGATTCGGTCAGCCTGTCCGACACCATGATCGCGATGCAGAAAGCGAGTATTTCCTTCCAGGCCACGGTGCAGGTGCGCAACAAGCTGGTGTCGGCGTATCACGACATCATGAACATGCAGGTGTGACGGGCGGCGCGGCTACTTGCCGCGGCCGTACACCAGGCCGTCGCCGCGCGGCCTGAACAGATTCCCCATCGTGTCGCGCGCCGCCTCGTCGCGCTGCTGGCGCTGCACCTGCAGCGCCGCGATGCGGTCGGCCAGCGCCGGCATCATCTTTTCGACGGCCACGTCGAGCGTCGCCATCATGCCGACCTTGACCTCGCGGGTGGGCGTGGCGGCGGCCTGCAGGATCGCCGCCGACACCCGGTGCGGGTCGAGCTGGGGCGAGGGCAGCTTCGGCTGCTGCGCGAGGTAGTTGCGGGCATGGTCCGGCAGCGGCGTGTTGATCGCGGTCGGCTCGACCAGCGTGACCGCGACCGGGGCGCCGTCGACCTGCTCGACTTCGATGCGCAGCGCATCGGTGAAACCTTTGACTGCGTGCTTGCTGGCCGAATACATGCCCTGCAGCGGGATCGCCACCTCGCTGGCCTCGCTGCCGACGTTGATCAAGGCCCCGCCGTGGCGGCGCAGGTGCGGCAGGGCGATCAGCGACCCATGCACCGTTCCCCAGAAATTCACGTCGAACAGGCGCCGGCTGTCGGCCTCGTCGACCTGGTCCAGCTTGCCGTAGATCGAGACCCCGGCCACGTTGGCCCAGGTGTCGATGCGGCCGAAGCGCTCGATCGCCGCGTCGGCGATGCGCTGCACCTGATCGCGCTCGGCGACGTCGGCCACCACATGGATCGCTTCGTGCCCCTGCGTCACGAGGGTGGCGACGATGGCTTCCAGTACATCCTCGCTGCGCGCGGCCAGCACCACCCGCGCCCCGGCCCGCGCCGCATCCTGCGCCGTCGCCAGGCCGATCCCGCTGGACGCCCCGGTGATGACGATGACCTGCTGGTTCAGCGGCTTGAGGGACGGCGACATCGCGAGCTCCGGTTGATTGGCAATAAATCCAACATAACAGGAAGCCAGACCGTGCAGCGCCCGCCTGTCGCATGACCTCCATCAAACCGGGGTCAGAGCCCGGTTTTTGGCAATGTATTCGTGACAACCAAATTCGGGGTCAGAGCAGATTGCGCCGCCACTTCGGGGTCAGAGCACAATGTGCGGAAATATCGTGGGAGTAAAAACGGAGAAGGCCGTCCTTGTCATGCCCCGGAGGCGGAACAAGGACGGCCATTTTTTTTGCCAAAAACAATGGACCAACAATCTGCTCTGACCCCGAATTTGTGCTCTGACCCCGAGGTGACCCCGAAGTTGGGGGTCAGACCAGGCCGGCCAGGCGGGCGTTGCGTTCGCGCTCGAGCTTGGTGATGTAGCGTTGCACGGCGGCCATGTTGCCGCGCGAGATGTCGACGAACTGGCAGCCGAGACGGCGCGTGGTCTTGTTGTTCAGCAGGGTCATTTCGAGCGCGTTGCGGATCTGCAGCGAGGTCGTGACCGGGCCGATGTCCGGGATCTCGATGCGGCAGTTGGCGATGGTCTCGCCGATCGTGGTGCCGAGCTGGTACTTGTTGTCGAGCAGCGCGACGCCGCCGCAGCTGATGTCGGACAGCGGGAACACCGCGCTGCCGCCGCCCAGTGCCTGCGGCAGCGGGACGGTGGCCTTGACCGGGTTGGTGACCGGCGTCGGCATGCGGTAGAACTCGCGCCGCTGCAGGCGGATCAGGCTGGCGGGGATCTCGGCGGCGAGCGCGATGCTGCCTTCGAAGCGGGTCTCGTGCAGGCCCTGCAGGCGGAACAGGATGCGGATCTTGTCGAGCGAGGTCTCGCACATCACCTTGCTGGCGGCGACGATGCGCGCGTTCTGTTCCTGGCTGACCGAGCGGTCGAGCACGATGGTGCCGTTGTCGGGATCGACCGCCAGTAGCGAGGTGACGCAGACGTCGGCCTCGCCCTTGACCAGCAGGCGGATCAGCTGGTTCTTTTCCGAGATCTGGCGTAGCAGCGCGACGATCTCCCTGCGCGACTCGACTTCGTAGTCGTGCCAGCTTTCCAATTCTGCTTCAGTGATTGCTTGCATCTGTTCCAACCGGGGATGGGGGTGGGAGGAGCCGCGCGGTATCGGGAGCGGGAGGGGCTTCCTGGCCGTTGACTTGCGCTGACTCAATATAATAAAGCCATGCCAACAGTTCGGCAATGGCGCGGTACAGGCCCGGCGGGATCTGACGGTCGAGATCGACTTCCATCAGCAGGGCCACCAGTTCCTTCGATTCGTGCACGAACACGCCGGCCTCGCGGGCGCGTCCGATGATCTGTTCGGCGACCAGGCCCTGGCCCTTGGCCACCACCTTCGGTGCCGGGTCGCCGGCGCCGTAGGCCAGCGCCACCGCATGCTGGCGCCGCACGGCGGCCTTCTTGTCGAGCGGCTTAGTCATCGGCCTGCGCGCCCGCCGATGCGGCGGCGGACGGCGCCGGCGCCGCATGGATCGCCAGCGTCGACAGCGGCGTGCCGGCCGCCGCCAGTGCCTGTTCCAGCCGCGCGCGCGCCGCCTGCATGCGCAGGCCGGCGTCCTCGCTGGCGGCGTCCAGGCGGATGTGCAGCTGGTCGCCGGACAGCACCACGCGCGCCGCCACTTCGCCCAGCAGCCCGAAGCGCAATGTCAGCCGGCTCTGCCAGGTGGCGCCGTCGGTGTCGTCCTCGGCGCCGCCGCGGCCGGCGTCGTCCGGCGCCTCGCGCTCGACTTCCCAGCGCATCTCCTGGCCCGGCCACAGCTGGCCCTGCCAAGCCACGCGCGCCTGCTCGTGGGCGGTCAGCTGCATGTTGATGAACTGGGCGGTGGCCGGGTCCGACGGCGACGGCAGGCGGCCTTGACCCTGCGGCTCCAGCGCCAGCTCGGCCTTCGAGCGTCCGCCCTGGGCCCATTCGGCCACGTGCGATTCGTAGAACAGGCCGCTCTTGCCGATGCCGTCGCGCAGGGCGGCGGCGATGCCGTCGGCGTCCTGGCTGGGGGCGCCCAGCAGCGGCATACGGGCGATGGCGGCGGTCGCGGGCGTGTCCGCCTTCTGGGCGGCGGCGATGATGTCGCCGAGCGTCTTGCCGGCAGTGCTGATCGAGGTGTTGGCGTCGCTAGCGGCGCCATTGCCAAGCCCGGCCATGGTGCGGGTCTGGGCCAGCAGCGCCGAGGTGCGCATCAGCGCGGCGGCGTCCTTGCCCTGCAGGTAAGCCAGCGGGGCCTGTGCGCCCGCGCTCTTGCCTTCCTCGGGCGCCGGTCCGGCTTCCGCGAATGCCGGTGCGCCGCTGCCGATCTGGAAGGTGGGACGCGGCGTCAGGGCGACCAGCGTCAGCGCCACCTGGCTGCCGACCTGCGCGTTGCCGGGAAGCGGCATGCGCGCGGCGGTATCGTTGACGCGTACCACGAAGGAGCCGTCCGGCAGTCTGGACAGCACTTCCGCCTGCAGCGACTGGCCGACCATGCCGGCGAAGGCGCGCTGGAAGGCCTGCTGGCGCGGATCGGCGACCGCCACCGTGGCCGCGGTACGTGCGACCTGGGACAGCGGCATGGCGTCGCGCGGCAGCATCTAGTCCGGCTTCAGATACCGTAGGCGCGCGCGATGCGGCGTTCGGTGCCCTTGTTGTTGATCATGGCAGACAGCTTGGCCATCCACGGCTGGGTCAGGTCGCGGATCTGGCGGTCGGCCGCCAGCATTTTACGGATGGCGTCGACCTTGCGCACACGCTCCTGCCCGGCCAACGGCTGGCCGTCGCCGGTCGCCTTGAGCTGGCGCACGCAGGCAGCGCATTGCAGTTCGAGCGTGGCCAGGCGATCCCAGTCGCTGGCGGTGGCGGCGGCCAGCATCTGGTCGGTGATGCCGACCATGGCTTCATACAGCGATACGACTTCTTGTCCGTTCATCATGGCCTCAGGCGCTGATCATCGTCGGGGCTTTCGGCATCGCCGTGGCGGCGGCCATCGATGCCGGCTGCTCGGCCTTGTCGCCGATCGTGACCCAGGCGCCGCGCAGGTCGCCCAGCAGGCGGTGGACTTCCTCGACCATGCCGACGTCGTTCTTGAGGTTGGCCTCGAGCAGGCGGCGGCTCATGTAATCGTACAGCGCGTCCAGGTTGTCGGCGATCTCGCCGCCGGCGCTCTTGTCGAGCGAGGCGCGCAGGCCGTTGTCGATGATCGTGATGGCCTTCGAAATGGCCGAGCCCTTGGCCGCGATGTTCCCGGCGCTCATGTTCACCTTGGCACCGAGCAGGGCCGCCAGGGCGCCGTCGTACAGCATGATGATCAGCTTGAGCGGCGAGGCCGAGGCGACACCGGTTTCGAGTCCCACGTTGGCGTAGGCATTCACGCCGCGTTTCATGGTTCCAAACATCGTTTGATTCTCCAAAAAATCCAGGTATTAGCTGTTCGCTGCGATTGCCGCGAGCTGCTGGGTCAGGTAACTCTGTGTGCTTTGCATCGACGACAGCATGGTGTCGAGCGCGGTGAACTGGGCGCGGTAGCGCGCTTCGATCGCGGTCAGGCGCTCGCTGAACTTGTCGCGCTGGTCGGCGACCGACTTGATGCTGACGTTCAGGCCGTCGGTCTTGCTCTGCAGGATGCTGTTCTTGCCGGTGAAGCTGGCCGACAGGTTGGTCAGCTGGTAGGCATAACCCTGCGAGAAGGTCACGCTGCCGCGGTCGCCGACGGTACCGCTCTTGATCGTCAGCTGGATGCCCTCGGCGCGCGAGCCGCCGGCCGCGGTCAGGGTCTGGCCGTTGCCGGTCGCGGCCACGCCGCCGATCGTGCCTTGCACATCCTCGCCGGCGCTGGTAGTGAGGGCGCCGAAGATGTCGTCGATGCTGGTACCGGTGACCGATGCCAGCGAGATGTTCGACAGCTCGCCGAATTTGCTCGAGGACAGAGACAGCTTGCCGGATGCATCGACCTTCGCCTCCACCGCGTCGCCGGCGCCCGAGAACGTGCTGTTGCCGTTGATGGCGGCGCGCAGGACCGCCGCAAGCTGGGTATTGTCGTAGGTGCCGGCCGGGATCGCGATGTTCTGCACCTTTTTGTCGGAGGACGGGGTGGTCTGGTTCAGCGTGACGGTCCAGGTGGTGTTGGCGGCGATCCTGGTCGAGCCGGTCAAGGCCTTGCTGCCGGTCGCCGTGCCCTGGCTGGCCATCCTGGTGATATTGATCGGGTATTCGCCGGGCTTGGTGGCGGCGGTCGACTTGTCGAAGCTGATACCGCCGTCGCTGGCCGAGCCCATCGCCGCGAACAGGCCGCCGATGTCGCTGAAGTTGTTGGCGATCGCGTCGTTCAGCTTGGTCGAATCGACGGCCAGGCTGCCGTCCTTCTGGAACGAGATGCCGACCTGGCTCAGCGTGGTCAGCTTGCCGCCCAGGCCTTCGACCGATGCCGACAGCTGGCGCCGCAGCTGCGACTGGATCGAGCGCACCGACGAATCGCCCTGCAGCGCGCCGCCGGTCTTGGTATCGGCGTTGTAGCTTGTCAGGCCGGCGATGGTCGAGTTCAGCGTGTTGTAGGCCTTGACGAAAGCATTGATCGAGTCCGATACCTTGCCGGTGTCCTTGGATACCGTCAGCGTACTGCTGCCGAGCGTCGACACATCCAGGCTCACGCCCTGGATCGCATCGGTCACCGTGGTGCTCTTGCTGGTGACTTCGATGCCGTTCATGGTGAGCTTGGTGTCCTGGGCACCGCTGGTCTGGGTCAGGCCCTGGGCGCCGGCCGGATCGTAGCCCATCAGGGCGGCGATCGCGGCGTCGGGTGCCTGGTCGCCATCGCCGCCGACGCTGATCTTCATGGAGGAGCTGGCGCCGGTCTTGTTCGAAGTGACGACCAGGTGGTAGGGGTTGTCGCCGCCGTCCGAGACGATGGTCGCGGTGACGCCGATGTTCGCCTTGTTGATGGCGTCGCGGATGCCCTGCAGCGACTGGTCCTTGGCGTCGAGCGTGACCGTGCCCATGTTCTGGGTACCGTCCTGGCTGAAACCGGCGCCGATATAGCTGCCGTTGCTGCCCGCGGCAAGGCCGGCCAGAGTCGGGTTGTTGCCACCGACGACGATCTGGCTGCCGTCGGACGAACTCAGGGTAAGGCCGGCGGTCGCGGTGGCGGACGAGCCCTTGTTGACGCTGTCCGCCGCCAGGCCGATGCCGCCGGTGACGTCGCCGGTGACGCTCTCGGTGACGGCGATGTTCGCGCCATCGGCCGCCAGGAACTGCAGGGTGCCGTCGGCGGCGGAGCCGGTCACGGTGATGTTCGCCGCTGCCAGCGCGTTGCGGGTGGCGCTGCTGGCCAGGCTGCTGTCGAGCGTGGCCGCGCTGACGGTATCGGCACCGCTGGCCTCTGCCAGCTCGATGCCACCGACCGACAGCTTGTAGCTGCCGCTGCCGCCGGCGGGAATGGCGACCGTGCCGAAATCCTTGAACAGGTTGGCGGCGGTGGTCGTGGTCCCGGCCTTGGCAGTGACGCCGGTGACGTCGCTCTGGTCGTTGATGACGGCCGCCAGGTCACGCGCGCTGCGGGTAGTGCCGTTGGTGGAGATCGCGGTGCCATTGATGGTCAGGGAGCCGCCGGCGATGCCCGATGACGTCACGCCCGGCCCCAGCGCGCTGCCCGCCACGCCGAAGGTGCCGCCGGTCGTGCTGCCGAACTGGAAAGTCAGGACGGTCTTGGCGCCCGCGCCGATCATGGCGCTGGTGCTGGCCTTGCCACCGCTGACCAGGCTCTGCGCCTGGGCCAGCTGGGTGACATTGACCTTGTACTTGCCCGCGACCGCGCCGTCGCCGGTGGTGGCGGTCAGCACATCCTTGTCGCTGGAGGTGGTGGACAACGCGCTGAAGGTCGAGGACGCGTTCAGCGAGGTCAGGGCGGCCTGGAAGGTGCCGACCGCCGTGCCGACCTTGCCGTACGCGGCCAGCTTGTTCTGGTACGCGGCGGTCTTGGTATCGTAATTGTTCAGGGGAGTCGACTCGGCCGCCATCAGACTCTTGACCAGGCTGTCGACATCGAGACCCGAACCGATACCTGCTGAGCTAACTCCCATTTGTTTCTCCAGTGAAAGCGATAATGTAAGTTATTATCGACAGAAGCAAATCGTTCTTGAGAGCAGGAAAACCGGCTTAATTCTGTTTTGAAAGGCTGAGCGGCGCAGGCGAAAAAAATGCAGCCGGGCCCGGGAGGGCGGCGGCTGCATGCAAGACGCGGAATGTGGCTCAGGCGCTGTGATCGATCAGCAGGCCACGCATCTTGTCGATCGACTTGGCGATCTCGAGCGCTTCCTTGGACGGCATCTGGCGCACGACTTCCTTGGTATCCTGGTCGATCACCTTCACGATGATGTGCTTGCTGTCTTCGTCGATCGAGAACTGCAGGCTTTGCGACGTTCCCCGCATGGCGTCGTTGATCTTCTTGACAGCATCCGTCACCTCCGCACGCGAAGCGGGGGCGTCTTCGGCCGCGGATTTGCCAACGGCAGCGGTGCCGGTGGTGGCCGTTACTGCCTGTCCTGTTCCAACGGTGGCGCGCTCGTCCGGCTTGATGGCGGCGGGGACGCCGAGGGGCTGGATGTTCATTGGATTTCCTTACGAAAAATTCCTCGGCTGAATTTCTCCAGCCGAGGAATCACTTACCACGGTACTACGTCGGGTGAATCAGCGATTAGCCACGCAGCAGCGACAGGACGCCGTTCGGCAGCGAGTTCGCCTGGGCCAGCATCGAGGTACCGGCCTGCTGCAGGATCTGGCCGCGGGTCATGTTCGCGGTTTCCGAGGCGAAGTCGGTGTCGGTGATGCGGCTCTTCGATGCCGACAGGTTCTCGGTGGTCGATTGCAGGTTCGAGATGGCCGAGCTGAAGCGCGATTGCAGTGCGCCCAGTTGCGCGCGCTGGCCGTTGACCGATGCCAGGGCTGCATCGGCGGTCTTGATCGCGTTCTGTGCGCCTTCGAACGAGCTGATGTCGATGTTGGCGACCGACTTCAGGGTCGACGCACCGGAGTTGGTGCCGCCCAGCGAGAAACCGGTTGCGGTGCCTTCGTTGACCGAGAAGCTCTTGTCCGAGTCCATCGTCACGTTGCCGTTGGCGACGCCGCTGGCTTGTGCTGCCAGTGCGGTGGCGGTGTTGGAGGTACCGTCTGCCTTGTAGCTGGACATGCTGATCGATGCACCGGCAGGGACGGCCGGAGGACCGGCTACGGCGGCAGCGTTGTTGTTCTTGACCGAGATGTCGGCGCCGTTCGCGTTGGTCAGCTTGATGCCGCCGTCGGCGTACTGGGCGGTCACGCCGGTTTTCGCGGTCTGGGCGTTGAACGCGCTGATGGCGGCGGCGAAATCGTCCGCCTTGCTGCCGGTGCCGTCGACCGAGAAGGACACGGTCACGGCGGTGCCGTTGTCCGACTTGACGTCCAGCGAGTAGGCGCCGCCGCCGCTGGTCAGCAGCGCATCGGTTTTCGCGGTGGCGCTGACGCCGGTGTCCGCGGTCTTGTCGTTGATCTTGGCCGCGATGGTCTTGGCCGAATCAGCGGTGGTGCTGGTGATGCTGGCGCTGCCCAGGGCACCCGAGATGGTGGCTGCACCGGCCTTGGCGCCGGTCACGCCGTCGGCGGTCACCACGGCTGCGTTGCCCTTGATCTGGTTGTTGCCGTAGGTGGTGGTGGTGAAGTTCGAGCCGGTCATCGAGATCAGCTGGCCTGCATTGGCGCCGACCTGGAAGTTGGCGGTGCCCATCGAGCCGTCCAGCAGCTTGGTGCCGTTGAACTCGGTGGTGCCGGCGATGCGGTTCAGCTCCGAGGTCAGCTGGGTCACTTCGGTCTGCAGAGCCTTGCGGTCGCTGGCCGAGTTCGATGCATTCGACGATTGCACTGCCAGTTCGCGGACACGCTGCAGGATGTCGCCCGAGCTCGACAGGGCGCCTTCCGCGGTTTGTGCCATCGACACGCCGTCATTGGCGTTGCGGGTCGCCTGGCTCATGCCCTTGATCTGCGAATTCATGCGGTCCGAGATGGCCAGACCGGCGGCGTCGTCTTTTGCGCTATTGATACGCAGGCCCGACGACAGGCGCTGGATCGAGGTGTTGAGCGAGGTTTGCGACGACGACAGATTGCGTTGTGCGTTCAGGGATGCAACGTTGGTATTGATTACGGATGCCATGGTGTTTCTCCACTTGGTCTTACAAGGTGTGGCGACGTGCCACTGATTCGCTTTGGCCTGTCACGCTGTTTTGTGACATTCAAACCGCTGCTCTTGATGCAGGTAACGTACTCGGCACGGAAAACTTTATGGCCGGAAGCAAAAAAATTTTCGACGGGCAACGTTCTCGTTGGATGATGCCGGTGCCTGGCGGCGGATTTCCGGCGAACTTTAGGGCGAAAAAATTATTTTTTCAGGGCCTGACGTTGTCGGGCCGGCATGCCGCAGTCATCTCTGCGACGGCAGGACGCCACGGCGCGTCGCGCAATCCGCCACTGCCGGCAATGACGGGAACGACGAGCCCAACGATCACTCCGCCACGACCACGCGGTTCTTGCCGCTCTGCTTGGCCTGGTACATCGCGCGGTCGGCACGCGCCATCAGGGTGGCCTGGTCCTCGTTCTGGTGGCGCAGCGCCACGCCGCAGGAGAAGGTGATCAGCATCTTCTCGTTGTCGTGCATGAAGAAATGCCGGGTCAGCTCGCGCTGCACCCGCACCATCGCGCTCGACGCCGCATCGACCGTGGTCTCGGGCAGCAGGATCAGGAATTCCTCGCCGCCGAAGCGGGCGATCACGTCCATCGAGCGCAGCGTGTCCTTGACCACCTTCACCAGGTGGCGCAGCGCGTTGTCGCCGACCATGTGGCCGTAGGTGTCGTTCAGGCGCTTGAAATTGTCGAGGTCGAGCAGGGCGATGCACAGCGGCGTGCCGCGGCGGTCGGCGCGCGCGCTCTCGCGCTCGAACACGTCGTCCAGGCCGCGCCGGTTGAGGCTGCCCGTCAGCTGGTCTTCGCGCACCAGCTCGCTCATGTGCTGCAGCTTCGACTCCAGGTCGCGGATGCGCTTTTCGGCATCCTGCACTTCCTGGTGCGCGGCCAGCATGCGGTCGCGCGCGGCGATCGCCTCGGCCTGCACCTGGCGGGTCTCGCTCAGCACCACTTCCAGCACCTCGTTCAATTCGCCGATGTCGCTGGCGCTGCGGATGCGCTCCGAGAGGCCGCCGATCTTTTCCTGGAAGTTGCTGGTCGAGGCCGCCACCGAGCCGAGGCGGTCGATGAATGTCATCATCATGCCCTTGACGGTGGCGCGCACGTCGGCGATGCCGTGCCTGAGCTGGCCCTGCTTGAGGATCACGTCCTTCAGGCTGCGGGTGGCGTCTTCCAGCGCGCGCGTCTCGAGCGGGCCGGCGATCAAGTCCTGGACCGCGGCAACCTGGCCGCGCAGCCAGCTGTCGTCGTCCAGCAGCTCGCTGACATTTTCCAGCAGCAGCTTGAACAGGCGCAGCAGCAATTCCTGCTGTTCGGCCGTGTCGCCGCGCTTGAGTTCGATCTGGTAGCACAAGTCCTTGAGGCGCACCGCGATCTCCTGCAGCGCGTCCTCGTTGTGGGCGCCCTTGACGGCGGCGCCCAGCGTCTCGGCTTCCAGCGCCAGTGGCGGCGTGCCGCTCAGCAGCGAGCCGAGCGCGAAGCTCAGCGTGCGGCTCAGCAGGTCGCGCAGCAGCTTGGGCTCGGCATCCTCGACCCCCAGCGCCAGCGCCGGGTGGGTGTGGCGGCGCAGGTGCTTCTCGGCCAGTTGCGACAGCGTGCGCGCATAGGCGTCCCAGTCGCGCTGCCTCACCGCGCGGTTGAAGCGCAGGCCGAATTCGGCCAGTTCGCCCGGGGTCTCGGCCAGGCGCTGGGCAAAGCCGGACAGCACGGTTTCGGCGCCGGGGTCCGGCTGAGGCAGTTGCGGCGGCGGCGGCGTCTGGACGCCGGCGATCTCGTTATAGATATCGCGGTAGGCGTCCGGCGTGGGTGCCACGCGGCGCGTGGCGAGGCGGCGGAAGGCTTCGCGCGCAATCTCGGCCGGATTCAGCGCGGGATTCGAAGGAGGAGACGGATTGGACATGACAAGCGTTACTGTCTGGAATATTTATTCCCGTCATGTTATCGATCTTTTAGGAAACTAATCAGCGAAATAGCTGCTGGATTACCATTTAGTCTTCAAGACTGTCGGAATCGGCCAACATTAATCGACCAACTGGTTGCGGATCGCGTAGTGGGTGAGTTCGGCGCTGGTCTTGAGTTTCATTTTCGCCAACAGGCGCGCGCGGTACTCGCTGACGGTCTTGACCGACAGCGACAGCGCCTGGGCGATCTCGCTGACGGTCTTGCCGGACGCAATCATGGTCAGGGTCTGGTATTCGCGGTCGGACAGGGTATCGTGCAACGGCTTTTCGTGGTCTTCGCCGACCTGGGCCGCCAGCGCCTGGGCCAGTTGGGCACTGACGTAGCGCTGGCCGCCGGCGACCTGGCGGATCGCATTGACCAGCTCGCGCGGCGCGCTCTGCTTGGTGAGGTAGCCGGCGGCGCCGGCGCGCAGCGCGCGGATCGCGTACTGGTCTTCGCGGTGCATCGACAGCATCAGTACCGCCAGCTCCGGTTTCTCGCTCTTGATCTGCTTGAGCACCTCGATGCCGTTGCGGTCGGGCAGGGAGATGTCGAGCAGCAGCACATTGCAGCGCGACTTGCGGAACAGCTTGACCGCATCCAGGCCGGTCTCGGCCTCGCCGGCCACCACGATGTCGCGCTGCTCGGCGAGGATCTGCTTCAGGCCTTCGCGCACGATGGCGTGGTCGTCGGCAATAAATACGCGGATGCTGGCTTTTTCACTCATGCTTCGGTGGGTTCCGTGTTCCTGGCGGGCGCTGCAGCGGCCAGCCTGATCTTGACGGCCACCATCGTGCCACCTCCGGGCGCCGCCGACAAGGTCAGGGTGCCGCCGAGCGCACTGGCGCGCTCGCTCATCCCGCGCAGGCCGAAGGAGTGCGGCTTGAGACGGTCGGCGGAAGTGATGCCGCGGCCATTATCGCAGATGGTCAGCGTCAGGCTCGTCCCGCCCCGCTGGCGCTGGCGCCGCAGCGTGACCGTGACCCGGGTCGCGCCGGCGTGCTTGGCGATATTGGTCAGCGCTTCCTGGAAGATGCGGAACAGGGCACTGGCGTGTTCCGGCGCCAGGTCGATGTCGCGCTCCGTGCTGCGGAACACGCAGGCGATGCCGAACTGCTTCTCGAACTCGCGCGCCTGCCATTCGAGCGCCGCCACCAGGCCCAGGTCCAGGGTGCTGGGGCGCAGGTCGAGCGAGATGCGGTGCACGGCGTCGATGGTGCGGTCGACCAGGTGGTCGAGGTAATCGGCCTTTTCCTGCAGCGACGGGTCGTCCGGCAGGCGCGTGGCCAGCATCGCCAGCGCCATCTTGATGGCGGTCAGGTTGCCGCCCAGGTCGTCGTGGATCTCGCGCGCGATGCGGGTGCGCTCCTGCTCCTTGGCGTCTTCGATGTGGGCGGTCAGCTCGGCCAGCCGGGCGCGCGAGCGGCGCGCTTCTTCCTGGGCCAGGTGGCTGGCCGTGACGTTGGTCATGATGCCGTCCCACTGCACCCCGCCGCCGTCCAGCGCCAGCGGGGTGGCGCGCAGGCTGATCCACTTGACGTCCTTCCACGCTTCGATCCAGATCCGGCCTTCCCAGTTCCAGCCTTCCAGCGTGGCCTTCGAGGCCTGCATCGTGTCCTGGTAACCCTTGCGGTCTTCCGGCAGGATCAGTTGCAGGAAGCGCGAGGGGTTGCGCTGCAGCTCGGTGACACCGAGGCCGAGCAGGGCGGCGCAGCCCTCGCTCAGGTAGGGGTAGGCGGTGCTGCCGTCGGCATGCAGCACGAACTGGTAGACCAGGCCCGGCGTGTGGTTGACCACGGCGTTGAAGCGCGCCTGGTATTCCTGCAGCGCGGCGCCGGCGGCCATTTCCAGCGACAGGTCGTCGCCGATCGCCAGGAACAGGGCGCGGCCCTCGCGCACGATGCGCAAGATGCACAGCCGGATCGGATACAAGCTGCCGTCGCTGCGGCGGTGTTGCGTGCGCAGGTGGCCCTGGGCCCCTACCTCGTCGCCGATCGTGTCGAGCAGCGCGCGCAGCTCGCCCGGCTGCAGCCCGGGCGCCAGGTCGAGCGGCGTCATGGCGGTCAGGCGGCACAGGTCGTACCCGAGGTTCTGGCGCGCGGCCTGGTTGACGTCGACCAGCTGCAGGGTGTCGGCGTCGGCCAGGTAGATCTCGGTGGCGGCGGCCTGCATCGCCGGGGCAAGCGCCGGCACGGAGGCGGAAGGGCTAGCGGGATGGCTCATGGGTGTGCTCTTGTTCTTGTCGAGGGGCGCCTACTCCGGATCGGCCCGGCGCCGCGCGCGCCACTGGACGACGAAGCGGCGCAGCACGCGCGACGCCGGGCTGGCGTGGCGGCGGCCGAACGCGATGGCGCTGCGGGTACGGCGGCGCTGGCGGCGGCGCCAGCCGAGACGGAGGCTGCGCAGCGTGCGTGCGGCCCGGCGGAAGGCGGCGCTGGCGCGCAGGTAATCGATGCAGCGGGTTTTCCAGACCATGAACCAGCCGTGGCAGCGCGCGAACCAGCCCACCGCCAGCAGCGTCGGCAGCGTCAGCGCGTACAGCCGGGCCACCACCGCCGCGCCGCCGACCTTGGCGACCACGATGGTGGTGATGCCGGAAGCGGCATGGCCCTTGGCGATCGCGACCAGCGCCAGCAGCTTGACCGGGAACAGCAGGATGCCCGGCAGCATGAAGGCGCACAGGGCCGCGTAGGGCGGCAGCGTGCGCACGCGCGCTTCCAGCAGCGCCAGGCCCGGCGAGCGCGCCAGCCAGCCGCCCAGGCGCAGGCCGAGCGCCCAGCACCATTCTTCCAGCAGCAGGAGCAGGGCGGCGGCGTGCACCAGCGGCGCAAACAGCCGGGATCGTTGGGCGACTCGTGTCATGCCTGCATGATACGGTAAAAGATGCTGCGCACATCAGACCGGAAAAAGGCGCCGCGCACCCGCAACGCTGCCGAATTTGCCGCCGCTGTGCGCATGATCGGCATACAATAGGCTTATGAATAAGGCATTTGTAAAAGAGTCCGATAACGAGGACGACGACGAAGCCCTTGCGCTGGCGCATGCGATTCCGGCCGGTTCCAAGAACTACATCACGCCGGCCGGGCACAAGGCGATCAAGGACGAACTGCTGCAGCTGATCGACGTCGACCGGCCGGAGGTCGTGCGCGTGGTGCACTGGGCCGCCTCCAACGGCGACCGCTCCGAAAACGGCGACTACATCTACGGCAAGCGGCGCCTGCGCGAGATCGACCGCCGCATCCGCTTCCTCACCAAGCGCCTGGATTCCGCCTTCGTGGTCGATCCCTCGGTGCATCACGGCAACGACCAGGTGTTCTTCGGCGCCACCGTCGGCTACATGAACAAGGCCGGCGAGGAGCACACGGTGACCATCGTCGGCATCGACGAACTGGACCCGCTGCAGGGCAAAATCAGCTGGGTGTCGCCGGTGGCGCGCGCCCTCACCAAGGCGCGCGAAGGCGAGGTGGTGACGCTGCAGACCCCGCAGGGCGTCGACGAGCTGGAAATCCTCAGCGTCGACTATCCGGCACCGGTTGCCGATTGATGGCAAGCCACATTTTCGTACACGACAGGCAGGCACGGGCGCGCGGCGGCTGGTAAGATGAGCCGTTTCCTTCTTTACCCGGATCACATGAACCGCTCCAACGAGCCGGGGCACCAGGCCGATGCCCTTGCCGATCCTCTTGCTGCCCTGCGCGCGGCCACCGACAGCCGCCACCAGCAGCTCGACAGCGGGCTGCCGATCGGCGCCGCCGACGCCTCCCTCGACGATTACGCGCGCCACCTGCGCATGCTGCAGGAGTGGCTGGTGCCGCTGCAGGCCTGGCTCGCCGGTTTCGATGACGGCCCGCGCTTCGACCATGCCGCCCGCCTGGCCCTGATCGACGCCGACCTGCGCGAGCCCGGCATGCCGGCCGCGCCGCTGCTGCCGGCGATGGCGCCGGCTGCCTGGCCGGCGCATGCCAGTCCGGCCTGGCGCTGGGGCGTGCAATACGTGATCGAAGGCTCGCAGCTGGGCGGCGCCGTGCTGTACGGCCGCCTGGCCGCGCGCCTGGCGCCGCATCCGCTGCGCTACCTGAAGGGCGACGCCGCCGGCCCCGGCCCGCGCTGGCGCCTGTTCATGCAGGGCCTGCGCGAGCACGTGCGCAGCGCGGACGAGATGCGCGAGGCCTGCGCCGGCGCCTGCGCCGCCTTCGACGCCATCCTGGCTGCCAGCCCGCACCAGGGCCATCCCGCTACCTGACTCCCAGATCCCGGCCCCTGTCGATGAGAATCCGCGCATACCTCCTGATCATGATCGGCGCGATCATCCTGCCGGTTTCCCTGTTCGCCGCCATTGCCCTGCAGACGCTGCTGCACGCCGAGCGCGAAGCCGCGCTGCAGGCGCTGAGCCAGGCCGCCAGCGCCACTGCGCTGCTGGTCGACCGCGAACTGAGCAGCGCCGAAGCGGCGTTGCACGTGCTGGCGCGCTCGCCACACCTGGCGCGCGGCGACATCGCGGGTTTTTATGAACATGCCAGGTCCGCCGACCGCGGCGAGGGAGGGCGCACCATCCTGTACGCGCCCAACGGGCAGCAGATCATCAACACGGTGGTGCCGCTGGGCACCAAATTGCCGCCGCCGCCGGACCACGCGCGGGCGCGCATGCGCCAGGTCATCGACACCCAGCGGACCGTGGTATCCGACCTGATCAGGGGTGAGGTGCAGCGCATCCCGGTCACCACGATCAACGTGCCGGTGCCGCTGGACGGCGGCAAGCGCTACGTGCTGGCGTCGGTGTTCGCGCCGGATTACTTTCCCAAACTGATAGCGCGGCGCACCGTGGCGCCCGGCTGGCAGCTGTCGGTGATCGACCGCAGCGGCCGCTTCATCGCCCGGCCAGGCGAACCGGAGCGCCTGGGCGAGCAGGCCAACCCGGCCTTGATCGCGGCGGCCGCCGGCGCCGAGCGCGGCCTGCTGCGCTATCCGACCCGCGCCGGTGTCGATTCCTACCACGCCTTCATCCGTTCGCCGATGTCGGGCTGGACGGTGGCGGTCTCGGTGCCCGCTAGCGAGATCGAAGGCGCCGCCCGTGACGTCGTGATGCTGGCCGCGGCCGGCATGCTGGTGGCGCTGCTGTGCGCGGCGTTCGCCGCCGCCTTCTTCGGGCGCCGCCTGGCCCGGGCAATCGGCAGCGCGGCGCGCGCCGCGACCCTGCTCAGCGAGGGCGGCACCCCGCGCCTGGCCGGCAGCAGCGGCATCGCCGAATTCGACGTGCTGCAGCGTTCGATCCACGATGCCGGCGACAAGCTGGCGCGCTCCGAGGCCGAACGCGCCACGCTGCTGCTGCGCGAACAGCAGGCGCGCCGGCTGGCCGAGGAACAGGTACGCATCCGCGACGATTTCCTGGCGATGCTGAGCCACGAGCTGCGCAACCCGCTCAGCGGCATCGTCGGCGCCGCCCAGCTGCTGCGCCTGGAAACCGTCAACCCGGGCCAGAAGCGCCATGCCCAGGACATCCTGCTGCGTCAGGGCAAGCACTTGACCCGCATCGTCGACGACCTGCTCGACCTGGCGCGGCTGGCGCGCGGCAAGATCAAGCTCGACATGCGGCCGGTCGAGCTGGCCGCGGTGGTCGAGGCAGTGGTGGATGCGCTGCGCATGGCCGGCCGCATCGAGCACCGCCTCAGCTGCCGCCTGACGCCGTCCTGGGTCCGCGCCGACCGTACCCGCATCGAGCAGGTGGTCGGCAACCTGATTGCCAACGCCGTCAAGTACACGCCGGCCAACGGCAGCATCGACATCGAACTGACCCACGACGACGGCGAGGCCTGCCTGACGGTGCGCGATTCGGGCGTCGGCATCGCACCGGAACTGATGTCCACGCTGTTCGACACCTTCGTGCAGGGCACGGTGTCGCTCGACCGCGCCCAGGGCGGGCTCGGCATCGGCCTGTCGCTGGTGCGCAGCCTGGTGACGCTGCACGGCGGCACCATCGAGGCCGCCAGCGAAGGCAGCGGCAAGGGCAGCACCTTCATCTTGCGCCTGCCGCTGCGCGACGCGAGCGCAGCGGACGGCGCCGACGTACCGGCGGACGCGCTGCCGCCGCCGGCCGCCCATGCCCCGGCCGCCGGTGCGCCGGAGGCGGCCGGCCTGTTCACCGTGCTGCTGATCGAGGACAACGACGACGCGCGCCACATGCTGTCGGCCCAGCTGGCGGCAGCCGGCCACCGCGTGCTGGAAGCCGACAACGGCGTGGACGGCATCACGCTGGCGCAGCGCGAACGGCCCAACCTGGCCATCGTCGACATCGGCCTGCCGGGCATGAACGGCTACCAGATCGCCGCCCGCCTGCGCCGCGACGCGGCCAACCACGGCCTGCGGCTGGTGGCGCTGACCGGCTACGGCCAGGATGCCGACCGGGCACTGGCCCTGAATGCCGGCTTCGATGCCCATTTCGCCAAGCCGCTGAAGGCCGAGGAACTGGCGGAGATCCTGACCAGCGTCTGAGGCCGCCGGCGTGGCGGTCTGCCGGATCGGCCTAGGCGGCCGGCGGCCGCGCTTCGGTCAACATCGCCAGCAGGCGCGCACGGCGCTGCTCGAGGTCGGCGATCTGGCGCTCGACCTCGGCCAGCCGCTTGCGCTGGGCCGGTGTGGTTTCCGGGCACATCGCCGCGCCCTCGATCATGCGCATGCAGTCGGGAAAGCCGCGGATTTCGGCCAGGCTGAAACCGGCAGCGATCAGTCGCTGGATCTGTTTCACCTGGGTTGCGGCGGCGCAGGGAAAGCGGCGGTAGCCGTTGTCGGCGCGTACGGAGGACAACAGGCCGTGCTCGTCGTAGTGGCGGATCGAGCGCAGGCTGGCACCGGTACGGCGTGCCAGCTCGCCGGTCGACAGCGTGGCGGATTGCGATGTCTCGTGCATGGATGGGCGAAAGGGCTTGACCCTCACATTGGTGTGAGGGATCAGAGTATCACTTCCCGATCTTTTTGGAGCGACATCATGCATTCCTCTTCCCTGCACACCCGTGCGGTCCGGTGGGCGCTGGCCCTGTCCGTGCTTGCCTTGTTCTCGTCGGCGCGGGCAGCCGACAAACACTACACGGTCACTGCCCCGGATGGTGTGGCGCTGGCCGTCCAGGAGTCCGGCAACCCGGACGGTCCCGCCATTGTCTTCATCCACGGCCTGCTCGGCAGCCGCCTCAACTGGGAACAGCAAGTCGGCAGCACGCAACTGCGCGGCTATCGCCTGATCACCTACGACCTGCGCGGCCACGGCCTCTCGGGCAAGCCGGCCGGTCTCGAACCGTATCGCCAGGGGCGGCGCTGGGCCGACGACCTGGCGGCCGTCCTTGCCGCGACGCAGGCACGCAAACCGGTGCTGGCGGGCTGGTCGCTCGGCGGGGCCGTCATCTCGAACTACCTGGCTGCCTACGGCGACGCCGGCATCGGCGGGGCCGTGTACGTGGACGGCGTGATCGAACTTGCCGCCGACCAGATCACGCCCCATCCCGAAGTCTACCGCGACGTGATCAGTCCCGACCTCAAGACCCACCTCGACGCCGAGCGCAGCTTCCTCGCCTTGTGCTTCCGGCGCCGGCCCGACAGCGCCACGTTCGAGCGCCTGCTAGCGAATGCCGCGCTGGCGTCGTGGGACATGCAGACCGCGGTGCAGTCGATGAGCGTGGCCGCCGCCGAGGGATTGGGCAAGGCACGGGTGCCGGTCCTGCTGCTGTACGGGGCACAGGACGCGCTGGTGCAAGCCGGGCCGGCGATTGCAAGGGCAAGGGCGATCAACCCGCGCGTGCGCAGCATCGTCTACGCCGAATCGGGCCACGCGCCCTTCATGGAAGAGGCGGAACGCTTCAACCGCGATCTGGCCGCGTTCATGCAGTCGCTGACGCGCTAGGTACTCGCCCAGAAATCAATGTGTTTTTGGCTGCCATAACCGGCGCGTTACTGCGTTGGCTCCTGCTTGCAGTGCTCGCACTGCGGTGCACTCGCCGCCTTGCACCGCATCCGGTTCTGTTTGCCAAAATTCACACTGATTTCTGTTCGAGTACTTAGCGGATCGCCGCCGCGATCGCGGTCAGCCAGTCCCTGCCGTAGCCGGGCGCGGCGCTGCGCACGTCCTCGAAGGCCGTCAGCGTGAAGATGCGGTTGCGCGCGACCCAGCGCAGTTCCGTCACCGCGTCGCCCGCGGCTGGGCGCCGCACCACGAGCTGGGCCGGCTGGCCGGCGACGCTGGCGTTCATCAATTCCTGCACGCTGAGGACGCCGCCGCCGTCGGCCACGAAATCCCATTCGTGCAGCGCGACCAGCACGCCATCGGGGCGCTCGTACAACCGGATGAAGGAGCTCCAGGGGCCGCTCCTGGTGGGCCCGTCCGGCACGATGCCGTGGAAGCGGTAGCCGGCCAGTGCGCTGCGCGACAGGTCGGCCAGCGGCGACTTGCTGCGGCCCTCGACCTCGGCCTGCGGGCGCACGCGCTGGCGCAGCGTTTTGAGGGCCAGAGCTTCGTCGCCGGGCAGGTCCTGGACCAGCACCCCGTCGGTCTTGCGCAGGCGCTGCAGCTCGTCCTCGACCACCCGTTTCAGTTCCGGCGGCAGCGCGGCCAGCGGGACGATCTTCGCCTTGCCGGCCTCGACTTGGGGCGCCGGGCCGACGGCGGCCGGTTTTCTGGCGTCCAGCGCCTGCGCCGGCGCCGCCAGGAAGAGGGCGATCCACGCCGCCAGGAAGATCCGCACGTGGCGCATGGCTACCCCCACTGGTCCAGGTTGCAGTCGGTGGCCTGGCTGGTGCCGAGGAAGCTGACCATGCCGGCGCGGTAGGCGTAATGGCGGCCGATCACGCGGCCGTACCAGAAATCGCTGCCGAAGTGGCCGGCGTAGGCGCGCCAGCCGAGGTGCCAGGCCGGCCCGCCTTCGTCCGCCGCGCCGGCGGTGTGCAGGAACACGCCGTTGCGGTAGTGGGTGGAGGTGGTCCACAGGTAGTGCGGCCGGAAGTGCCAGTCGACGGTCACGCTTTCCTGCGCGCCGACGGGGGCGCAGGAGCGGCTGACGATGCCCAGCGCATGCGCGGCCGGGGATGCGGACCAGGCGATGGCAAGGGCAATCAGGCCCGGGGCCAGGGCGGCGGCGCCGCGTTTGTCGTGGGATCGGACCACCATGTACGCTCCTTTTCCGGCATGCCGGGTGCATGAGCGATGGTAGTTATTCCGGTGGAATGGGGATTTGCGGTGCGATAAAGAGAGCGGAACCGGAGAGAAGACGCGGCAAGAACAGGGCATGCCGCGCGTCGGCGGCACGCCCCGGGATGCGTCAGCTGCGTTCGCGCTCGACGCGGTTGACGCCGGCCACGCGCCGCAGGTTGCGGATCAGGTGCGCCAGGTGCACCCGGTCCTTGACCTGGATCGTGAAGCGCAGCTGGGTCATCATGTGTTCGTCGTCCTCGTCCATGCCCACATACGTGATGTTGGCGTCGGACTCGCCGATCTCGGCCGCGACCCGCGCCAGGATGCCCTTCTCGTTGTTGATCAGCAGGCGGATGCGGCAGTCGAAGCGACGGTTCAGCTCGCTGCCCCACTGCACCGCGATCCAGCGGTCCGGCTCCTTCAGGCGCAGGCGCTTGGCCTGCGAGCAGTCGGCGGTGTGCACTACCATGCCCTGGTCGCGGCGCAGCTGGCCGATGATCTGGTCGCCCGGGATCGGCAGGCAGCACGGCGCCAGCTGCACCGACACGCCTTCGCTGCCGTAGATCGTGACCGGACCCAGTTCGCCGGTATGGCTCGGCTGGGCCGGCATGCTGTCGACGTCGCCGCCCTGCAGCCCGACGATGTGGCGCGCCACCAGCGCCGGCATGCGCTTGCCGATGCCGATGTCGGCGTACAGCTCGTCCATCGACTTGGCCGAGGACTCGGCCAGCAGGCGCTCGATGGTGCCCTGCGTGAGCTCTTCCTTGATGCCGAGCTGGGCCAGCGCCTGGGACAGCAGTTCCTGGCCCAGGACCACCGATTCGTTCAGGTTGATGGTGCGCAGGTAGTGGCGGATCGCCGAACGCGCCTTGCCGGTGCGTACGAAACTCAGCCAGGTCGGGCTCGGACGCGAGTTCGGGTCGGTTTCGATCTCGACGATGTCGCCGTTGTGCAGCTCGGTGCGCAGAAGCGCCGGTTCGTTGTTGATCTTGACCGCCACGGTGTGGTCGCCGATGCCGGTGTGGATGCTGTAGGCGAAATCGAGCGGGGTGGCGCCGCGCGGCAGCGCGATGATCTTCGACTTCGGCGTGAACACGTAGACCGAGTCCGGGAACAGGTCGACCTTGACGTGCTCGAGGAATTCGGCCGAGTCGCCGGTCTGCTGCTGGATGTCGAGCAGCGACTGCAGCCAGGCGTGGGTGCGCTGCTGCAGGTCCGACATGTTCTGGTCGCCGGTCTTGTACAGCCAGTGCGCCGCCACGCCGCTTTCCGCGGTGCGGTGCATTTCCTGGGTGCGGATCTGGAATTCGACCGGGGTGCCGTAGGGGCCGATCAGGCTGGTGTGCAGCGACTGGTAGCCGTTGATCTTGCGGATCGCGATGTAGTCCTTGAACTTGCCGGGCATCGGCTTGTACAGCCCGTGCAGGGTGCCGAGCGCCACGTAACAGTTCGGGATGGTGTCGACGACGACACGGAAGCCGTACACGTCCAGCACCTGCGAGAACGACAGGTGCTTGTTGCGCATCTTTTTATAGATGCCGAACAGGGTCTTTTCGCGCCCGTAGACTTCCGCCTGGATGCCGGCCGTGGCCAGCGTGTTCTTCACCGCTTCCAGGATCTTCTTGACCACCTCGCGCCGGTTGCCGCGCGCCGCCTTGATCGCCTTCGACAGCGTTTTATAGCGCAGCGGGTACAGGTGCGAGAACGACAGGTCCTGCAGCTCGCGGTAGATGTCGTTCAGGCCGAGGCGGTGCGCGATCGGCACGTAGACTTCCATGGTCTCGCCGGCGATGCGGCGCTTCTTGGCCGGCACCATCACGCCGAGCGTGCGCATGTTGTGCAGGCGGTCGGCCAGCTTGATCAGGATGACGCGCACGTCCGAGGCCATCGCCAGCAGCATCTTGCGGAAGTTTTCCGCCTGCGCTTCGACCACGCTCTGGAATTCGATCTTTTCGAGCTTGGACAGGCCGTCGACCAGATTCGCGACCTGCGGTCCGAAACGCTCGATCAGCTCTTCCTTCTTGACGTCCTGGTCTTCGATGACGTCGTGCAGAAGGGCGGCCATGATGGCCTGGGCGTCGAGCTTCCAGTCGGCGCAGATCTCGGCCACCGCGATCGGGTGCGAGATGTAGGGCTCGCCCGACTTGCGGACCTGGCCCAGGTGCATCTCGTCCGAGAAGCGGTAGGCTTCCTTGACGCGCTTGAGTTCGACGGGTGTGAGGTATTCACCCAGCTTGTTGGCCAGGTGAGTGATCGACGCAACGCCTGGAGCGGGCGCCGGTTCGGCTTCCTGCGGCTTGCCGGCAGTCCGGCTGGGCCGGCCCGACTTGGTGGTGGTGCCTGAGTGGACGGAATCCGGGGGAGACAAGTTCATACTCTTTAAAATCAGCCGCTGTATGAGGACAGAATAACAGATTCAGGGGCTGGCGCAGGGACGTAGGCTCAGCCGTGCATTACAAAGCTGCCGTGCACTACAAAAACGTCGTCCCCGCGCAGGCGGGGACCCAAGTTTGCATGCAGATCGATGACGCTCGCAGAACTCGGGTCCCTGCCTGCGCGGGGACGACGTTTGTAGTCAGTCGGATAAAGCCGTGCTGACCCCCAAAAATTACATCGGCACCTTTTTCAGCATTTCCAGGCCAACCTTGCCCGCTGCGATTTCACGCAGGGCGACGACGGTCGGCTTGTCCTTGGCTTCGACTTTCGGGGTGTGGCCCTGCAGCAACTGACGCGCGCGATAGGTGGCGGCCAGGGTCAGCTGGAAACGGTTCGGAATGTTTTTCAGGCAATCTTCGATGGTGATGCGGGCCATGGTTTACTCCTAGATAGAACAGATGGTATTGGGTAGGCGGCCGATTCAGATCGGCTTCGATCGGGTCGGCTCACTGCATGCTGCGGCCTCAGTCAGTCGGGGTCAGAGCCCACCCGGGTGAACCGGGCCCTGACCCCGAGGGATTCAGCTTTGCTGTTGTTGCGCGTGGATTCCCAACTGGGCAAAGAGCGAGGCGTTGCGCGCCGCCTGCTGGGCGAAACGCGAACGTGTCGCTTTGACAATCGCCTGAAGCTCGGACAAGGCGACGTTGAACTCTTCGTTGATGATAGCATATTCGAACTCGGGAGCGTGAGCGATCTCGCCGCCCGCCGCCAGCAGGCGCCGCGTGATGATGTGCGGTTCGTCGGTGCCGCGCTTGTTGAGGCGCTCTTCCAGGGCCGCGATCGACGGCGGCAGGATGAAGATGCCGGCCGCATGCGGGAACAGCTTCTTCACCTGGCGCGCACCCTGCCAGTCGATCTCCAGCAGGATGTCGGTGCCGTTCTTCATTTCCTGTTCCACGATCAGGCGGCTGGTGCCGTAGTAATTGCCGTGCACCTCGGCCCATTCCAGGAATTCGCCGCGGTCGGCGCGGTTGACGAAATCCTCGGCGGTGGTGAACTGGTAATGCACGCCGTCCTGCTCGCCCGGACGCGGCGGACGCGTCGTGGTCGAGATCGACAGCTTGATGCCCGGTTCCTGTGCCAGCAGCGCGTTGACCAGGGTCGATTTACCGGCGCCGGAAGGCGCGGCGACAATGAACAGGCTGCCGGAGAAGGCGTTGGTGAGCATGGTTTTGTTCCTTTGTTACGTGTGGTTCTTGAAAGTATTGGTGGGCACGGGGTGCCCACCCTACGGCAGCCGGCATTCCCGGTCCCGTCCGTAGGGTGGGCACCCCGTGCCCACGCGTGCTGCGCATGCGTATTGCGTGCGCCTTGTTTAGTCAGTCGGGGTCGGAGCCCACCCGTGAAAACCGGGCGCCGACCCGCGATTATTCAAGATTCTGTACCTGCTCGCGCATCTGCTCGATCAGGAGCTTGAGCTCCATCGATGCATCCGCCAGTTCCTTGACCGAGGCCTTGGCGCCCAGCGTGTTCGCTTCGCGGTTCAGTTCCTGCATCATGAAATCCAGGCGCTTGCCAACCTGGCCGCCTTTCTTGAGGATGTGGCGGGTTTCGTTCAGGTGCGCCGACAGGCGCGACAGTTCTTCGGAGACGTCGATGCGGATGCCGTACAGGGTGACTTCCTGGCGGATGCGCTCGAAGACTTCCTGGCGCGTCAGCACGCTCGGATTGCCGTGGCCGGCCAGGCCGAGGGCATCCTGCATGCGTTCGATCGCCTTTTGCTGGAATTGCGAGATCACCTGCGGGATCAGCGGCGTGATGCGCTTGACGATCGCTTCCATGGCGTCGATGCGCGATTGCAGCATCGCTTCCAGGGCCGCGCCTTCGCGCTTGCGGCTGTCGACGAAGGCGGCGACGGTTTTGGCGGTGAGGGCGGCGACGTCGGCCTGCAGCGATTCCTGGCCGATCTGCGCTTCCTCGATCACGCCAGGCCAGCGCAGCAGTTCGGCCACCGTCATCTGGGGCGCCGACACGAAATGCTTGGTGACTTCGCCCTGCAGCCGCGCCAGGTCGGCCAGCAGCTCCTGATTCAGGGCCTGCGAGCCGGTGGCGGCCTTGCGGCCGAAGGAAAGGCGCACCTCGACCTTGCCGCGGGTGATGGCCGCCATGATGGCAGCCCTCAGGTCCGGTTCCAGCGCGCGCAGATCGTCGTTGATACGGAACTGCAGGTCGAGGAAGCGCGAATTCACGCTCTTGATCTCGATCGTCAGCGTTCCGGCAGCGCCCTCGCTGGTGGCTACTGCGTAACCTGTCATGCTAGAAATGCTCAATGGAGTCCCCGGTTCCTGGAAGCCTGGCCAACCTGCCGCCGCTCGCGACGGTTTTTCGAGCTTCCCTTTATTCTTTACAAACCCGTGATTTATCCACACAATCGCCGTGTTTAGCAAGGACTACTCGCTCATGGCTGCACAAAATAATGCCCCCTTGCCCGATGGGCTGGAAATTGGCGGATATCGCATTGTAAAGAAAATTGCGTCCGGTGGGTTCAGTATTGTTTATCTTGCATATGATGCCGATGGCAATGCCGTGGCGATCAAGGAATACCTGCCCAGCGCCCTGGCGCTGCGCCAGCCGGGCGAGCTGTCCCCGAGCGTTTCCAAGCCCAACCTGCCGGTGTTCCGCATCGGCCTGAAATGCTTTTTCGAAGAGGGCCGGGCGCTGGCGCGCATCGTCCATCCGAACGTGGTGCGGGTGCTGAATTTTTTCCGCGCCAACGACACCGTCTACATGGTGATGGCCTACGAGTCCGGCCACGCGCTGCAGGAAGTCGTGGCGCGCCACGTGGCCAAGGGCAGCCGTACCCGCGAAGCCTTCATCCGCCAGGTGTTCACCGGCGTCTGCGCCGGGCTGCGCGAAGTCCATGCCAACAAGCTGCTGCACCTGGACCTGAAGCCGGCCAACATCTACCTGCGCACCGACGGTACGCCGATCCTGCTCGACTTCGGCGCTGCGCGCCAGACCATCGAGACCGATTCGCCGGCGCTGGCGCCGATGTACACGCCCGGCTTCGCCGCGCCCGAGCTGTATTCGAAGGCGTCGGCGCTGGGGCCGTGGACCGACATCTACAGCATCGGCGCCGCCCTGTACGCCTGCATGGCGGGGGCGCCGCCGCAAGCGGCGGACGGGCGCCGCGCAGAGGATAGAATGGATGCCCAGTTCGCCCGCCTGGAAGCGGCGCGCGACTATTCGCCGGCGCTGGTGGCGATGGTGCGCGCCTGCCTGGCGCTCGATCCGCTGGCGCGTCCGCAAAGCGTGTTCGCGGTACAGAAGGTGCTGAAGGAGGGCGCGCGCGCCGCCGATGCCGACGCCGACGCCGACCATGCAGCGCCTGCGGCGGCGCCATCCGGCGGCTGGCGCGGACTGGCTGCGCGCCTCGGCGCATTTGGCCGCAAGGCCTGAACCAGCGGGCATAACCCGGAGATTCCCGATGCAATTTTCCGTCTACCAGCAAAGCCACATCGGCGGACGCAAGGTCAACCAGGACCGCATGGGCTACAGCTACACGCGCGACGCGCTGCTGCTGGTGCTGGCCGACGGCATGGGCGGCCACCAGCGCGGCGAGATCGCGGCCACCATCGCCCTGCAGACTCTGTCGGCGCTGTTCCGCGCCCAGGCCACGCCCTACGTCAAGAAGCCCGAGCGCTTCCTGGAAGAGGCGTTCCAGCAGGCCCATCTCGACATCCTGCGCTACGCCGCCGGACGCGGCCTGCCGGATACGCCGCGCACCACCATCGTGGCCTGCCTGGTGCAGCACAACTGCGCGGTGTGGGCGCATTGCGGCGACTCGCGCCTGTACTGGGTGCGCCGCGGCCAGGTGCTGGCGCGCACGCGCGACCACTCGCACATCGAGCACCTGATCGCCAAGGGCCTGGCCGATCCGGCCGAACGCAATACCCACCCCAACCGCAACAAGCTGTACAACTGCCTGGGCGCTTCCACCACACCGCGCGTCGAACTGTCGCGGCAGGCCGGCCTGGAGCCGGGCGACGTGCTGCTGCTGTGCTCCGACGGCTTGTGGGGCGTGCTGCCCGACACCGAGATCGTGCACCAGCTGTCCACCCACACCATCGTGCAGGCGGTGCCGGACATGATCGGCATGGCCACCGCGATCGCCGGCAGCCGCGGCGACAACACCACCGCGCTGGCGATCCAGTGGCAGGGAATGGGCAACGACAGCGGCACGGACGCGGCCGGCATGGCGGGCGACGACAGCGTGGTGTCGACCCAGATGCTGTCCGAAGGCGAAGTCAGCACCCGCATCGACGCCCATGCCGCGGCGCCCGGCCACGGCCAGGAAGCTGACCCGTTCGACGAGGACGACATCGAAAAGGCGATCGCCGAGATCCGCGGCGCCATCGAGAAATCGTCCCAGCTACTCAAATAACAGCAAAGGAATTCCATGAGCATTGCCACCCGCCCCAGCGGCCGCGCCGTCGACCAGCTGCGCACCGTCCGCTTGACCCGCGCCTATACCAAGCACGCCGAAGGCTCGGTGCTGATCGAATGCGGGGACACCAAGGTGATCTGCACCGCCAGCATCGAAGACCGCGTGCCCGGCTTCCTGAAGGGCAAGGGGCAGGGCTGGCTGACCGCCGAATACGGCATGCTGCCGCGCTCGACCCACTCGCGCATGGACCGCGAAGCCGCGCGCGGCAAGCAGTCCGGCCGCACCCAGGAAATCCAGCGCCTGATCGGCCGCTCGCTGCGCGCCGCCTTCGACCTCGAAGCCTTCGGCGAACGCACCCTGCACCTGGACTGCGACGTGATCCAGGCCGACGGCGGCACCCGCACCGCCTCCATCACCGGCGCCATGGTCGCCGCTTACGACGCCTTCTCGCGCCTGGTCGCGGCCGGCCTGATCCCGGCGGTGCCGGTGCGCCACTTCGTGGCCGCGATCTCGGTCGGCGTGGTGGACGGCACGCCGGTGCTGGACCTCGATTACGTCGAGGATTCGGGCTGCGACACCGACATGAACGTGGTGATGACCGAGACCGGGCATTTCATCGAGGTGCAGGGGACGGCGGAAGGGGCGGCGTTCGACCGGGCCGGGATGAACCGCTTGCTGGATCTGGCCGAGAAGGGCATTCAGGAGCTGGTGGGGTTGCAGAAGCGGACGCTGGGCCTGGTTGCCGGTGCATGAACGTAGGGTGGGCACCCCGTGCCCACGCGGAAGCATGCGTCATGCAAACTTTCGCGTGGGCTCGGAGAGCCCACCCTACATGTCACGCCGGGCTGCGCATACGTGGCCGCTCACGACAACCACCCGGTCAACCACCCCGGGTGAAACGGCAGGCCGAACAAGCCGGCCGCGCCGTAGAACACCCCCACGGCCGTAGGCACCAGCCCGACCAGGTACAGCCAGCGCTGCCGCGTCAGGGTGGTCAGCGCCAGCAGGGACAGGGCCAGCGCCAGCGCCGCGTCGCTCAGGTCGAACTGGTCGTCGCGGTAGTTCAGCGCATCGTAGGTGGCCTGGTCCTGCCTGGCCTGGGCCTGCACCTCGTTCTTCTTCTTTCCCTGCTCGGCCTCCAGCTTTTCCAGTTCGCCGATCGCGGCCGCATAGCCGGCCTGCTCGGCGGCCGGGCGTGCCAGCGCGGCCAGGCGCAGCTGCAGCAGCGTGGTGTGCGCCTGCTCCTGGCGCAGGTTGCGCGCCTGGTAGAAGGCCCAGTGGTCGATCTTGTCGGCCTGCGCCTGCTGCATGCCCTGCACGATGTTGTCGTCCTTGACCTTGCAGACGCCCATGAAGGATGCCAGCAGGGCCACGGTCAGCGCGACCTTGCGGTCCAGCCTGCGGTCGCCCGAAGGCGGGACGTCGTCGAGGATCTCGTTGGGTTCCATGCGGTGCCTGCCTTTATTGCGCATCCGGCAGCTTCATGCGGCCGGTATGAAAATCGTATTCGTACAGTTCGCCGTAGCGGCCCCATTCGATCGCCACTTCCAGCATGCGCTTGGCCTGGTCGGCTTCCAGCGTTTCTTCCAGCAGCTCGAGGAAGGGCTCTTCCGGCAGCGTGCCGCTGGCCTCTTCTTCGAGCTGGCGGTGGATGCGCGCCGCCAGCGGCACCTGCTTCAGCAACTGGCGTCCGAACAGGGCCTGGCGCTGGGCCTGGCCGGCCTGGGCGTAGCGCCGGCCTACCGGGGTGAGGGCGATGTCGCCGCGCTCGACCTGGGCCAGGCCGAGCAGGCCGAGCGCCTCGTAGGCCGGGAACAGTTCCTCGTCGGGCAGCTCGCTGTCCTGCGACAGCTGCGGCAGGTCGGCGCGGCCGTCGAAGGGGGCGCCGGCCAGCAGGTCGAGCACGCTCTCGATGCGGCCGACACCGGCATCCGGCAGGCGGTAATCGACCGGCGCCGGACGCGCAGTGCCGGCCACCGGCGCGGCGGGACGCATGGTCATCAGCCCGTACACCTCGTCGACCAGCGCACGCACCGCCGGCGAATCGGCATTGCGCGGGCGCGGCAGGTCGATGCGGATTTCGTGGCGCACCCGGCCCGGGTCGCTCGCCATGATCACGATGCGGTCGGCCATCATCACCGCTTCCTCGATGTTGTGCGAGACCACCAGGATGCCGCGCGTCGGGATGCGGCGGCCGTCCCACAGGTCGAGGATGTCGCCGCGCAGGGTCTCGCCGGTCAGCACGTCGAGCGCCGAGAAGGCTTCGTCCATCAGCAGCACGTCCGGATGCGTGACCAGCGCGCGCGCGATGCCGACGCGCTGGCGCATGCCGCCCGACAGCTCGCGCGGCAGCGCGCTGCCGAAGCCGGACAGGCCGATCAGGTCGAGCATGGCGCCCGCGCGTTCGCGCCGCGCGGCGGGCGCCACGCCCTGCGCCTCCAGGCCCAGTTCGACATTCTGCTGCACCGTCAGCCAGGGAAACAGGGCGAAGGACTGGAACACCATCGCGACGCCGGACAGCGGTCCGTCGATGCGGCGCCCGCGGTACGTCACTTCCCCACCGTCGGCCGGCACCAGGCCGGCGACGATGCGCAGCAGCGTGGATTTGCCGGAGCCGGACTTGCCCAGCATGGCGACGATCTCGCCGTCGGCCAGGTGGAAATCGACGCCGTCGAGGATGGTGCGCGGCGCACCGTCGGCGCTGCGGAAGGCTTTCGCGACGCCTTTCAGTTCTACCAGATTGGTCATTGTCGAGACTCCTTGATTCAACGGCTGCGGTCTTCGGCCAGCAGGTACAGCCTGCGCCAGAAGAAGCGGTTCAACAGCATCACGAACACGCACATCACCCCGATGCCGAGGGCGATGCGGTGGAAGTCGCCGGCATCGGTCATCTGCTTGATGTAGCTGCCCAGGCCATCGGCGACCAGCGAGGTCTTGCCCCAGGTGACGTACTCGGCCACGATGCTGGCGTTCCAGGAGCCGCCGCTGGCGGTGACCGCGCCGGTGACGAAGCTCGGGAACACCGCCGGCAGATACACCCGCTTCCACTTCAGCCAGCCCGTCAAGCCCAGGTTGTCGGCCGCCAGGCGCAGCTCGGTCGGCAGCGTGGCGGCGCCGGCCACCACGTTGAACAGGATGTACCACTGGGTGCCGAACACCATCAGGGGGCTGAGCCAGATGTCCGGATGCAGATGCAAGTGCACGATCGCGTACACCACGACCGGGAACATCAGGTTGACCGGGAAGGCGGCCAGGAACTGCGCCAGCGCCTGCACTTTCTGCGCGTACGCGGGCCGCAGGCCGATCCACACCGCCAGCGGCACCCACACCAGCGAGGCCAGGCCGATCAGGACCATCACGCGCAGCAGGGTGATGCAGCCCAGGCCGAGCACGCGCAGGGTTTCGCTCCAGCCGACTTCGGCGTGGATGAACAGGACGAAGCGCCAGGCGCCCAGCGCGGCCAGCAGCAGCAGGATGGCGTCGACCGTGCGCGGGCCAGGGACCAAGCGCCTGCGCGCCGGCGCCGCAACGACGGTATCCGGCGGCGCCGCGAACCAGCCCAGCGTGCGCCCCAGCAGCGCCCACACGCGTTCGCTGAAGGCGCGCAGCCACACGCTGCGCCGGCCCCAGTCGAGCAGCCAGGATTGCTGGGCATGCTCGCCCTGCGCTTCCTCGAAGCGGAATTTATCGGCCCAGGCCAGCAGCGGGCGGAAGAACAGCTGGTCGTACAGCAGGATGCCGGCGAACATGGCGCCGATGGCCCAGGCGATCGCGGCACCGTTCTTCTGCTCGATCGCCACCGCGATCCAGGCGCCGATGCCGGGCAATTTGATGTCCTGGCCGGCCACCGAGATCGCCTCGGCCGCGACCAGGAAGAACCAGCCGCCGGACATCGACATCATCATGTTCCACAGCAGCGCCGGCATGGCGTAGGGCAGTTCCAGGCGCCAGAAGCGCTGCCAGGCCGACAGCCGGAACACGCGCGCCGCCTCGGCCAGTTCGGGCGGGATGGTCTTCATCGACTGGTACAGGCTGAACGCCATGTTCCAGGCCTGCGAAGTAAAGATCGCGAACACCGCGGCGCATTCGACCCCGAACTGGTTGCCGGGGAAGAGGGCGATGAAGGGCGCGATCGCAATCGCCTGGAAGCCCAGGATCGGCACCGACTGCAGCACGTCGAGCAGCGGCACCAGTACCTTCTCGGCGGCGCGCCAGCGCGTGGCCACCACCGCGAACACGAAGGTGAACAGCAGGGCGCAGCCGAGCGCGCTGAACATGCGCAGGATGGTGCGCAGCAGGTAATAGGGCAGGTAACTGGGATCGAGCGCGATCGGGGTCGGCTGGCCCAGCACGAAGGGCCGGGTCATCTGCATGGCGCCGTAGGCCGCCAGGGCCAGCAGCGCCAGGACCAGCGGCAGCAGCGCCCAGTCCCAGCGGTTGGGCGTGGTGGCCAGGCCCGACCGGCCGGTGCGCCCGGGGGTGAAAAGTTCGAACATCGGTATCTCCGTCGGGTGGGCGGGGCTCGAGAAACCGTAGCGAGCGGAAGCAGTTTTGATTGAAAAGCGCAGCTGTACGAGAGTACAGCGAGCATCGGAGGTCAAAAATGCGACGCGCAGTAGGTTTATCGAGGTCCCGTAACGGCATACCTTTCATTCGCGCCTGCGTGGTGATTCGATTGTCGTGGAGGTAGGAATACCATCATCTTGCCCGCGCAAGACGACGGCAGGATACAACCTGCGTCAGCTTGACGGGGCGCGACCGGCGCAAGGCCGGCAACAACTGCCACTCGAACAAGTGCCCATGAAAGGAGGCTCCATCAACATAAAAAATCATGATAATTTAGTTTTCTGCAGCGCACCATTACGTGTTGGAAAGGTGTGTTCATAAACAACGGGACATTACCTGATCGTAATCTTTGCCTGCGCACGACGCCCCTATACTGGACCGCATCCGACGCCACTCATTCCAGTACAGACCACCCATGCACGACCTCGCCGACATTGCCGACTGGCTGCAAACCCACGCCATCCACCACGCTTCCGCCGTGCACGACACCTTGCCCGACCCGGTGTTCCGGGTCAACGGCGAAGCCGCTGTCTCGTTCAGCACCAACAACTACCTGGCGCTGGCGAACCATCCGCGCCTGGTCGATGCGGCCAAGGCCGGGCTGGAGCGCTACGGCGTCGGCAACTGCGAATCGCGCCTGCTGGGCGGCGACCTGCCGGTCTACCGCGAACTGGAACGGCGCCTGGGCGCGCTCAAGCACAAGACCGACGCCGTGCTGTTCGTCACCGGCTACATGACCAACATCGGCGTGCTGTCGACGCTGGTGAAAGCCGGCATGCTGGCACGCCTGCACGGCTTCCGGCCGAAGAAGCGCCGCAAGTACGCCTACTTCACGGACGAGTACAACCACATCAGTATCCGCGAAGGCATCCTGATGTCGGGCGCCGACAAGCACACCTACCGCCATGCCGACATGGACCACCTGGAGTCGCTGCTGAAGGCCGGCGACGGGATCAGCCCGATCATCGTCAGCGACGGCGTGTTCAGCATGGAAGGCACGATTGCGCCGCTGCCCGACCTGACCTTCCTGGCCGAGCGATACGGCGCCATCCTGTATATCGACGATGCCCACGCCACCGGCATCCTGGGCGCCAACGGCGGCGGCACCTCGGAGCATTTCGGCTGCTACAGCCCCACCATCATGCAGATGGGGACGCTGTCCAAGGCGCTCGGGGCGATCGGCGGCTTCGTCGCGCTGGAACGCGAGATGGCCGACGTGCTGCGCCTGACCAGTTCCGCCTACGGCTTCACCTGCCCGCCGCCGCCGGACCAGGCGAATGCGCTGCTGGCCGCGCTCGACCTGCTGGAAGAAGAGCCGCAGCGGCGTGCGCGCCTGTGGGACAACCAGCGCTACTTTGTCGAGCGCATGCGCCCGCTGGGCTACCGTCTCACCGCCACCGAGACACCGATCGTGCCGGTGCTGATCGGCGATGCGGCACGCTGCCAGCGCTTCGCGGCGGCCCTGCGCATGGAAGGCATCCACGTTGACGCGATCCAGTTCCCGGCGGTGCCGGTGGGACAGGCGCGCCTGCGCTTCATGCTCAACGCCGGCCACACCCGCGCCCAGATCGACCACGCGGTGGACGTGATGGCGCGCCTGGCGTCCACGCTGTGAGATGCGTCCCGCATGCTATATTCCAGCGCGGCTGCCGCGCTGACCCTGACCTCTTTTTCGCCGAACCATGCCCAACTGCCTCGTGATCGAAGACGATGCCGAAACCCGCGACTACCTGTGCAGCGGCCTGCGCGCCGCCGGCTATGCGGTGGTCGCGGAACCCGACAGCGAGGCCGGCGCGCGCCGCCTGCTGGAGGCGCGCTGGGACGTGGTGGTGCTCGACCGCATGCTGCCCGGCCACGTCGACGGGATCGGCCTGCTCGAACAGATGCGCGCGCGCGGCGACGCCACGCCGGTGCTGATCCTGTCGGCCCTGAACAGCGTCGACGAACGCGTGCGCGGCCTGCGCGCCGGCAGCGACGATTACCTGACCAAGCCCTTCGTCCTGTCGGAACTGCTGGCACGCGTGGAAAACCTGTGCCGCCGCGCGGCCTGGTCGCGCGACGTCAGCGTGCTGCAGGTGGCCGACATGCAGCTCGATCTGCGCACCATGCGCGTGACCCGCCACGGCACCCCGATCGCGCTGCAGCCGCGCGAATTCCGCCTGCTCGAATACCTGATGCGCCACGAAGGCCAGATCGTCACCCGCACCATGCTGCTGGAAGGCGTGTGGGAATACCGGTTCGACCCGCAGACCAACGTGATCGATGTCCAGATCAGCCGCCTGCGCAGCAAGGTCGACAAGGACTTCAGCCCGGCCCTGATCCACACCGTGCGCGGCGCCGGCTATGTGCTGAGCGCTGCCCCGACCCATGGCCAGGCCGCGCCTTAGCCGCGGACGCCTGAGCCTGCGCGGCTCGATCGCGGTGCGCCTCGCGGTCGGCTACGGGCTGCTGGTGGCGGCCGCGATGGCGACGCTGTCGGCCATCGTCTATGTCGGCACCGTGGGCGTGTTCGAGCGCTCGATCGACAACGAGATCCTGGCGGCCAGGGCACGCCTGTCGGCGGCCTGGCGCGACGGCGGCCATGCCGCGCTGGTGCGCGAGATCGACACCCAGTTGCACGACCTGATCGATTCCGACACCGAGGTGGTCGGCCTGGTCGACCGCGCCGGGCAGCAGGTGGCCGGCAACCTGCGGCGCTGGGGCGACGTGCTGCCGTCCGACGGCACCGCGCCGGGCCGGCTGGAGGTGGCGCGCGTCACGCGCGCCGGCGCCACGGTCTCGGTGCGCCTGGCGGCGATCCGCCTGGAAGACGGCAGCCGCCTGGTGGTCGGGCGCGACCTGGCCGAGCTGGATGCGATCCGCAGCGTGGTCGAGCGCGCGCTGCTGCTCAGCGCCGCGGTCTCGATCCTGCTGGCCTTCTTCGGCGCGCTGCTGTTCCGCGCGCGCCTGGAAGCGCGCATCGGCGAGATCCGCCGGACCACCGCACGCATCGCCGCCGGCGAGCTGTCGAGCCGCATCGGCGTGCAGGGCGAGGACGAGTTCGCGCACCTGGGCGAAGACATCAACCGCATGCTCGACCGCATCGAAGCGCTGATGGAAGGCGTGCGCCACGTGTCGAACTCGATCGCGCACGACCTGCGCACCCCGCTGGGCCGCGTGCGCAACCGCCTCGACCGCGCGCTGCAGGCGTCGGTCGATCCGGCGGCGCTGGTGTGCGACGCGCGCCTGGCGATCGAGGATATCGACGGCGTCATCTCGCTGTTCGACAAATTGCTGCAGATCGCCGCGCTGGAGGCGGGCGTGCGCGCCGGCAGCCTGGAAGCGCTGGACTTGGCGGCGATCGCGCAGGACATGACGGAATTGTACGAGGTGGCGGCGGAAGAGCAGGGCGTGACGCTGCGCTATGCGGGCCCGGCGGCGGCGCCGGTGCGCGGCGACCGCGACCTGCTGGCCAACGCGCTGGCCAGCCTGATCGACAATGCGATCAAGTACGGGCGCAGCGGCGGCCGGGTCGACGTCCGCGTCGACGCCGATGCGCAGGACGGCGCCACCGTGCTGGCGGTGCGCGACTACGGTCCCGGCGTGCCGGCGCAGGACATGGACAAGCTGACACGCCGCTTCTACCGCGTCGACCAGAGCCGCAACCTGCCGGGCAATGGCCTGGGCCTGGCGATCGTCACCGCGATCGTGCAGCTGCACGGCGGGACGCTCCTGCTGCGCGATGCCGCGCCAGGCTTCGAGGCCTGCATGCGCTTGCCGACGGAGCGGTAAAATACCGGTTTTCACGCAATCCGCGCGGACACCATCATGACCCAACGCCTCATCCTTGCCTCCAACAACGCGGGCAAGCTCAAGGAATTCGCCCAGCTGCTGGCCCCGATCGGTTTCGAGCTGCATCCGCAAGGCGAATTCGACGTCCCGGAAGCCGAGGAACCCTTCGGCACCTTCGTCGAGAACGCGCTGCAGAAGGCGCGCCACGCGGCACGCCTGACCGGCCTGCCGGCGCTGGCCGACGATTCCGGCGTGTGCGTCAACGCCCTCGGCGGCGCGCCCGGCGTGTATTCGGCGCGCTATGCCGGCGAGCCGAAATCCGACGCCCGCAACAGCGCCAAGCTGATCGCCGACCTGGCGCCGCACGCCGACAAATCCGCTTATTACTATTGCGTGCTGGTCTACGTGCGCCACGCCGACGACCCGCAGCCCGTCATCGCCGACGGCGTCTGGCGCGGCGTCATCATCGACGACGCGCGCGGGGAAGGCGGCTTCGGCTACGACCCGCACTTCCTGCTGCCGGCACTGGGCAAGACCGCGGCCGAGCTGGCATCCAGCGAAAAGAACGCCGTGTCGCACCGCGGCCAGGCGCTGCGCGCGCTCGTGGAAAAGCTGAAATGATCCCGATCAAGCCCGTCGGCCCGACGCTGGACGGCGTCGAGGCGCGTTCCCCGGCCTCCGCAGCCTTGCAATACCTGCAACCGGGAGCGCTGAACCTGACTGCGCTGCCGCCGCTGTCGCTCTACATCCACTGGCCCTGGTGCGTGCGCAAGTGCCCGTACTGCGATTTCAATTCGCACGAATCGAACGGCCCGGTGCCGGAGCAGGAATACCTGGACGCGCTGCGCCTGGACCTCGAGATGTCGCTGCCGCTGATCTGGGGCCGCAAGATCCAGACCATCTTCATCGGCGGGGGCACCCCCAGCCTGATGTCGGCCGCGGGGCTGGACCGCCTGATGTCGGACGTGCGCACGCTGCTGCCGCTGGCGCTGGACGCCGAGATCACGATGGAAGCCAACCCCGGTACTTTCGAGATCGAGAAGTTCAGGTCCTTCCGTGCCAGCGGCATCAACCGCCTGTCGATCGGCATCCAGAGCTTCAACGGGCGACACCTAGCCGCGCTGGGCCGCATCCACGACGAGCGCGAAGCACTGCGCGCGGTGGAGATCGCGCACACCCACTTCGACAACTTCAACCTCGACCTGATGTATGCGCTGCCGGGCCAGACCCTGGAAGAAGCGCAGCGCGACCTCGACACCGCGCTCGGCTTCGCGCCGCCGCACCTGTCGCTGTACCACCTGACGATGGAGCCGAACACGGTGTTCGCCAAGTATCCGCCGCAGCTGCCCAGCGACGACGAAAGCGCCGATATCCAGGACATGATCGCGCAGCGCACGCTTGCCGCCGGCTACCGGCACTACGAGGTGTCGGCCTACGCCCAGCCGGGCCGCGAGGCGCGCCACAACCTGAATTACTGGGAATTCGGCGACTACCTCGGCATCGGCGCTGGCGCGCATTCCAAGCTGTCGTTTCCGCACCGCGTGCTGCGCCAGGCACGCTACAAGCAACCGGCTTCCTTCATCGAGGCGGCCAAACGCGGCAACGCGGTGCACGAGGAGCACGAGATCGAGCGCGCCGACATGGGCTTCGAGTTCATGCTGAACGCGCTGCGCCTGACCGGCGGTTTCCATCCGAACCTGTTCGGGGAACGCACCGGGCTGTCGATCAACGCGATCGACAAGGCGCTCGACGAGGCCGAGGCCAAGGGCTTGATCGAGCGGGATTTCAAGTTGATCAGGCCGACCGAGCTGGGGCAGCGTTTCCTCAACGATCTGCAGGAGATGTTTTTGGCCGAATGAGGCTGGCGTGCTGTCGGGTACGCTATACGTAGGGTGGGCTCTCCGAGCCCACGCGAATGCCGGCATCACGCAAATGTCCGCGTGGGCACGGGGTGCCCACCCTACGCCCGTGCGCCCGCCGCCAGCGCCGTGATGGTGCGCGCCAAGCCCTTCACCACCCGCGCCACGCCCTCGTAATCGAACTGGTCCGGCATGTCGTCCGCGGTGTGGAAGTAGGGATAGCGCATGAACGCGGTATCCGTGACGATGACGGCCGGATGGCCGGCGCGGCGCCAGGAGGCGCGGTCCGACAGGGTCACGCCCTGCACGTAGGCCGGCGCCGCCAGTCCGCGCGCCGGGCCGTCGGCCGCGGCCTGGAAGGCCGACAGCGCTTCCTGTACCCGGCGCGACGCCGCCAGGCTGCCGACGAAGGCGATGAAATTGCCGCTGTCGGGACCATCCGCCGCATTCCCGTGCACGGAAAACACGAAGCGCACCTCGGTGCCCGGGCTCGGCCGCATCGTTTTCAGCAGGCGCGCCAGTTCCAGCACCGCCGCCGTACCGCTGTCGTCGCCGGCGGCCGGATCGTAGCGCGTGCCGACGATGAAAATGTGGGCCGGCCGCGCGCCGGGGGCGACGTTCGCCACCGCCACCTCGATGTCGTCCGCGGTCCGGCCGGGCCGCCCGGCCGGGTGCCGGACGCGGTAGCCCTCGCTCCCCAGAACGTTCTCGATATAACTGGCTGCCTGCGTCCGGTCCTGCGCCGCGATGGCGCTCACGTGCGCGCGCAGGCGCGCCGACAGGGCAGGGACCGGCATGGCGGCCGTCGGGCTGAGGGTCAGCGTTGCCAGCACGACCAGCAGCAGGATCGCGACGATGACTTTCCAGTGGGCGCGGAAAAAGGTTCGCATGGTGTCGTGGTGCGCCGCAAAAGGCGGTTGCACCGGATAGACCGTGCCCGGGAACAGGAGTTCTGCGCACAAAAAAACCGGGGCCGGCTTCACGATTTCATCATAGCGAAATCGCGAAACCGGCCCCGGCGAGGGACCGTCAATCGTGCGCGGCCTTACATGATGCTCAACGCGCGGCGGTGGCCGCCGGCGCCGGCTCGCTCCAGCCGCCGCCCAGCACGCGGTACAGCGTGACCTGGTTCTGCAGGCGCGCCAGGTTGGCTTCAATCGCCTGCTGCTGCGCGGTGAACAGCGAGCGCTGGGCATCCAGCAGGTCGAGGTAGCTGGCCGTGCCGCTGCGGTAGCGCAGGTCGGACAGGTTGAAGCGGTCGGCCTCGGCCGCGGCCACGGCCTGCTGGGCACGCAGCTGCTCGCTGAAGGTGGCCTGGCCGGCCAGCGCGTCCGCCACTTCGCGGAACGCGGTCTGGATCGCCCGTTCGTACTGCGCCACCGCGATGTCGCGGCCGGCCGTCGCGCTCTCGACACCGGCGCGGCGGGCGCCGAAGTCGAACAGCGGCAGGATCGCCTGCGGTGCGAAGGTCCAGCCGTAGGAACCCGACTTGAACAGTCCCGACAGCTGGGTGCTGGCGCTGCCCGCGCTGCCCGTCAGCTGGATGTTCGGGAAGTAGTTCGCGCGCGCCGCGCCGATGTTGGCGTTGGCCGCGATCAGCTGCTGCTCGGCCGAACGGATGTCCGGACGCGAGGCCAGCAGGTCGGACGGCAGGCCGGCCGGCAGGTCGGGCAGGTTGGTCTGCGCCAGGGTCAGGCCCTGCGGCAGGTTATCCGGCAGCGGCTGGCCGACCAGCAGGGTCAGCAGGTTGATGTCCTGGGCGCGCTGGCGCTGGGCCTGGGCCAGCGTGGTGCGCGCCTGTTCCACCAGCGAAATCGCCTGGTCCAGGTCGAGCTTGGACGAGACGCCGTTCTCGAAGCGCAGCTGGCTCAGGCGCAGCGATTCCTCGCGGGTCTTGAGGGTCTGCTGGGTCAGGCCCAGCAGTTCCTCGTCGGCCAGGAAGGTCAGGTAGGTGTTGGCCACCTGGGCGACCAGGCTGATCTGCGTGGTCTTGCGCGCTTCCTCGGTCGCCAGGTACTGCGCCAGTGCCGCGTCGCTCAGGTTGCGCACCCGGCCGAACAGGTCCAGCTCGAACGCCGTCACCGACAGGCCGACCTGGTAGGTGCTGGTCGAGCCCTTGACCCGGTTGCCGGTGGCCGCCGCGTTGATCGCGGGGAAGCGCTCGGAACGCTGGATCTGGTAGGCGGCGCGCGCCTGCTCGATGTTCAGGATCGCCACGCGCAGGTCGCGGTTGTTCGCCAGCGACAGCGAGATCAGCTGCTGCAGGCGCGCATCGGCGAAGAACTGTTGCCAGCTGGTGTTGACCGGCGCAACCGGCGCCACCGGGTTGCCGCTGCTGACCGTGCCTTCCACGGTCGGGAAGGCGGTGGCCACCGGCGCGACCGGACGCTGGTACTTCGGCGCCAGGTTCACGCAGCCGGCCATGGCCAGGGCCAGCACCAGGGGCGTCAGGCGTTTCAGGTTCGGAGTCATCGTATTGAGGGTCTGGTTGATCATATTTTTTCCTTGACTACGCTGCCGGTATCTTCGTGGTGCGCACGCAGTTCGTTCTGGCGCTTGCTGCCCTTGAAGAAGCCGCGGATGACCACGAAGAACACCGGCACGAAGAACACGCCCAGCGCCGTCGCGGTGATCATGCCGCCCATCACGCCGGTACCGATGGCGCGCTGGCCGGCGGCGCCGGCGCCGCTCGCGATCACCAGCGGCAGCACGCCGAGGATGAAGGCCAGCGAGGTCATGATGATCGGACGGAAACGCAGGTGGGCCGCTTCCAGCGCCGCTTCGAACGGCGACTTGCCCTGTTCCTGCAGGTCCTTCGCGAATTCCACGATCAGGATCGCATTCTTCGCCGCCAGGCCGATGATGGTGATCAGGCCGACCTTGAAATAGACGTCGTTGGACAGGCCGCGCATCGACGCCGCCAGCAGCGAGCCGAGCACGCCCAGCGGCACGACCAGCAGCACCGCCACCGGGATCGACCAGCTTTCATACAGTGCGGCCAGGGCCAGGAACACCGCCAGCAGGGCGAAGCCGATCAGCACGAACACGGTCGAGCCGGACAGGATTTCCTCGCGCGACTGCCCGGTCCATTCGAAGGCGAAGCCCGGCGGCAGCTGGGCTGCCAGGCGCTGCATCTCTTCCAGTGCCTGGCCGCTCGAGTAGCCCGGGGCCGGTTCGCCGGTGATCTTCATCGACGGATAGCCGTTGTAGCGCACGGTCTGCATCGGGCCGGTGATCCACTCGGTGGTGGCGAACGAGGACAGCGGCACCGGACGGCCCTGGGAATTCAGGGCGTTGATGCGCAGCAGGTCGTCCGGCTGCATGCGGTCCTTGGCGTCGGCCTGCACGATGACGCGCTGCAGGCGGCCGGCGTTCGGGAAGTCGTTCACGTAGGCCGAGCCCAGCGACGTCGACAGCGCCTGGTTGATCGCGGCGAAGGTCACGCCCAGGGCTTGCGCCTTGTCGCGGTCGATGTTCAGCTTCAGCTGCGGTGCGTCTTCCAGGCCTTCCGGACGGATGCCGGTGAGGACCTTGCTCTGCATCGACATGCCCAGCATCTGGTTACGCGCCGCCACCAGCGCCGCGTGGCCGTTGCCGCCTCGGTCCTGCAGGCGGAACGAGAAGCCGGTGCCGGTGCCCAGTTCCGGGATCGGCGGCGGGCTCACCACGAAGATGAACGAGTCGCGCAGGGCGCCCATGTGCATCGTGATGCGGTTGGCGAAGGATTGCGCATCGTGGCCGTCGCCCTTGCGGTCATCCCAGGACTTCAGCGGAATGAAGGCGAGGCCCATGTTCTGGCCCTGGCCCGAGAACGAGAAGCCGGTCACGGCCACCATGTTCGCGTATTCCGGCTGCTTCATGACGTAGTCTTCCATCGCGCGCAGCACGGCGCCGGTACGCTCGGCGCTGGCACCCGGCGGCAGCTGGATGTTGGCGATCACGTAGCCCTGGTCTTCGTTCGGCAGGAAGGCGTTCGGCAGGCGGGTGAACATCAGGCCGACCAGGCCGAGCAGCAGCACGAAGGCGACCAGCGCGCGGCCGGCACGCTTCATGATGGCGCCGACGATGCCCTCGTAGCGCTTGGCGCCCTTGGTGAAGGTGCGGTTGAACCAGCCGAAGAAGCCGCGCTTGTCGTTGTGGTGGCCGGCTTCCACCGGCTTCAGCAGCGTTGCGCACAGCGCCGGGGTCAGCGACAGCGCCAGGAAGGCCGAGAACGCGATCGAGGACACCATCACCGCCGAGAACTGGCGGTAGATGTTGCCGACCGCACCCGAGAAGAAGGCCAGCGGCACGAACACCGACATCAGCACCACGGTCACGCCGATGATGGCGCCCGAGATCTGGCCCATCGCCTTGCGCGTGGCTTCCAGCGGCGGCAAGCCTTCCTCGGACATGATGCGCTCGACGTTTTCCACCACCACGATGGCGTCGTCGACCACGATACCGATGACGAGCACCATGCCGAACATGGTCAGCACGTTGATCGAGAAGCCCATCGCCAGCAGGCAGGCGAAGGAACCCAGCAGCGCCACCGGCACCACGATGGTCGGGATGATGGTGTAGCGGAAGTTCTGCAGGAAGATGTACATCACGATGAACACCAGGATCACGGCTTCGATCAGGGTCTCGACCACCTGGTGGATCGAGATCTGGATGAAGGTGGTCGAGTCGTAAGGAATCGCGTACTTCATCCCGTGCGGGAAGAATTTCTGCAGCTCCTTCATGCGGGCCTTGATCAGGTCCGCGGTTTCGAGCGCGTTACCCGACGGCGACAGCTGCACGCCGATACCGGCCGCCGGCTTGCCGTTCAGGCGCGCCGTGGTGGAATAGGCCTGGCCGCCGATCTCGATGCGGGCCACGTCCTTCAGGCGCACGGTCGAGCCGTCCGGATTGGCGCGCAGCACGATGTTGCCGAACTGCTGGACGGTGGCGAGCTGGCCGGCCACGACCACGGTCGCGGTGATCTGCTGGCCCTGCGCCAGCGGCAGGTCGCCGATGGTGCCGGATGCCACCTGGGCATTCTGCTGGGTGATCGCGGTGTTGACGTCGGACGGCGACAGGTTCAGGCCGACCAGCTTGGCCGGATCGATCCAGATGCGCATCGCCTTTTCGGTACCGAACAGCTGGGCCTGGCCCACGCCCTTGATACGCTGGAGTTCAGGCAGCACGTTGCGCGACGCGTAGTCGCCCAGCGCCACCGGATCCCAGTTCGGGTCGTCCGAGGACAGGATCGTGAACAGCAGGAAGTTGGAACGCGCCTTGTCCACGCGCACACCCTGCTGGGTCACGGCGGGCGGCAGGCGCGGGGTCGCGCGCGACAGGCGGTTCTGGACGTCGACCTGGGCCAGGTCGGGGTCGGTGCCGGTCTCGAACGAGATGGTGATCGTGCCGGTGCCGTTGGCCTGGCTGGTCGATTCCATGTAGATCATGCCCTGGGCGCCGTTCATCTCGCGTTCGATCACGGAGATGACGGAGTCTTCGAGCGTCTGCGCCGATGCGCCCGGGTAGGCGACGGTCACGACGATCGAAGGCGGTGCCACGGTCGGGTATTGCGCGATCGGCAGGGACTTGATGGCGACGCCGCCAAGCACCATGATGAACAGCGCGATCACCCAGGCAAAGATGGGGCGGTCAATAAAAAAACGTGCCATTGAGATTCCTAGTGCTTATTGGCGGGTTTGGCCCGGCGTGGCGGCGCCCGCGGCCGGCGAACCGTTGGCCGGGGTGCGCGCGCTGACGGCGGCGTTGGCCGCGGTGGCGCCGGCGGCGTTCGGCTTGGCGTCCGGTGTGCCGGCGGCGGCCGGGGCGTTGGGAGCGCTCGGCGGGGTCCAGGCCACCGGCTGCACCGGGGTTCCCGGCGGCAGCATCTGCAGCTTCTGGAAGCCGTCGACCATCACTTTTTCGCCTTCCTTCAGGCCGTCCACGACGACCCAGCTGGCGCCCTGCTGCGACGCGATCTTGACGGTACGCGGCACCGGCTTGTTGTCGGCGCCGATCACCATCACGGTATCGCCGTTCTGGCCGCCGCGGGTCACGGCCTGCTGCGGCACCAGGATGCCCGACGGCAGCGTGGCCTGGGCCAGGCGCACGCGCACGTACTGGCCCGGCAGCAGGGCATTGTCCTTGTTGTCGATCTCGGCGCGCAGGGTGACCTGGCCGCTGGTCTCGTCGACGCTCACGTCGGAGAACAGCAGCTTGCCCTGGCGCGGCAGCACGGTGCCGTCGTCCAGCACCACGGTGACCGGAATCGCCGAATCGATGCCCTTGCCGCCGGCCTGCTTGCGCAGGTTCTGCAGTTCGGACGCCGACTGGGTGATGTTCAGGTACATGGCGTCGGTCTGCTGGATCAGCGCCATCTGGGTCGCTTCGGTGGCGGACACCAGCGCGCCTTCGGTGACCAGCGCGCGGCCGATGCGGCCGCTGATCGGCGCGTACACATTGGCGAAATCGACGTTGAGCTTGGCGATGCGCTGCTGGGCCTTGGCCGAGTTGACGTCGGCCTCGGCCTGCTTCTGCGCGGCCACGGCATTGGTGTATTCCTGCTTGCTGACCGCGTTGGCTTCGACCAGCGGCTTGTAGCGCTCGACGATGGCGGCGGTCGAGGTCAGGGTGGCCTGGGCGCGGCCGACGGCGGCCTGGGCACTGTTGAGCTGAGCCTGATAAGGTTCCGGATCGATCTGGAACAGAGACTGGCCCTGCTTCACGACACTACCCTCGGTGAACAGACGCTTCAGCACGACGCCGTTGACGCGGGCGCGCACTTCGGCGATGCGGATCGCCTGGACGCGGGCCGGGAGTTCGGTTTCCAGCGCGACCGGCTGGAAGCTGGTGGTGATGACGCCGACCTGCGGCGCCGGCATTTTGGCACCGGCAGCAGCGCCGGCTCCCGGCTTGGCATCCTTGGAGCCGCAGGCCGACAGCAGGGCCACGGCGACCAGGGTGGACGCGGCGATCCTGGTCAATGACAGGGAAGTGGAGTGAGCAGAGCGCATTATTAGTATGCTTCCTTCAATTGAAAAAGTGCAAAACCATCCCGCGGTGCTACTCTGGCATCGGGATGGTTTTATTGCTGGCGTTTGGAGAAACCCAGATATACTATCATGAGTGTATGTTTAATGTTTCTGACCCAAAAAAAATGGAGATAGCAGCCAATGGCCCGTAGAACCAAAGAAGAGGCCGCCGCTACGCGTGACAGCATCTTGGATGCAGCAGAGAAATTGTTTGTTCAACAGGGAGTTTCGAGAACAACTTTGCAGCATATCGCAACCGAAGCCGGCGTGACGCGCGGGGCGATTTATTGGCATTTTGACGACAAAGGCGCCTTGTTCAACGCCATGATGGAACGTGCCACGCTGCCGCTCGAAGCCGAACTGCAGGTGCTGGACCAGTCCGAATCGTCGGATCCGCTGGGCGATTTGCGCGACTACATGATGGCCGTGCTGCGCCGCACCGTCGAGGATCCGCAGGCGCGGCGCGTGTTCGAAATCGTGACGCTGAAGGTCGAATTCGTCGACGACGATGAAATGAGTGCCGTGCGCGAGCGGCGCAAGAATAATCTGAACCGGTGGATGGCGCGCGCCGAACGCCGTATCAGGCTGGCCAAGGAACAGGGCCAGATCACCTGCGACGGCGACGCCGCCACCGCGGCGCTGGCGATGTTCGCCATGATCGACGGGCTGATCCGTAACTGGCTGTTCGATCCCGAGGGTGTCGATCTGCTCAAGATGGGGCAGTGCCTGATCGATCCTTATGTCGAAGGTTTGCGCCGCCGCCCGGCCTGAGCGCCAGGTTTGCGTATGATGCAAAGTTTCCACATGGAAATGATAGAATGATGCCCCAGGCGTGCGACAACGCGCTGCAATGTCACGCCTGAAGCTCGTCCGAACTGCCATCATGTCCCGAAAAGCTCCCGGTTTCGATCTCAAGTCGCCTTCCACACGTATCGTCTGTCTCGACATTGCCGCCGTCGTCTGCGCCCTGGTGGTGGCCGGCCGCCCGGACGGCCTGGCGATCACGCTCACCGCCGTCATCGTGTCGATCGGCATCCTGATCTACCGCCGCTCGCTCAGCGTGAAGGCAAACCTGGCCGAGAAGACGCGCCAGCGGCTGGCCAGGGAAGCGGCGCGCAAGGTGCGCGTTGCCCCGCCGGCGCCTCCCGCCGATGACGCTGCGGCACGCAATTCCTGGCTGCGCGGCGGCGACTGACCGGCCCGACGCGGCAATTCATTGCATTCGCTATCCAGGGAGACCGTCGCGCGCTTTAGAATAGCGGCATGACGACTTCGACCTGGATGGCATCCCGAGAGCGGCGCGTGGCGGCCGTGGTGTGCATGGCCGCGATGACGGCGCTGGCGGTGGCGATGGGCGTGGGCCGCTTCGCCTTTACGCCGCTGTTCCCCCTGATGGTGAGAGATGGGCTGATCGGCAGCCAGGCCGGCGCCTGGCTCGCCGCCGCCAACTACCTCGGCTACCTGGTGGGCGCGCTGACCGCGGCCGGCATCACGCTGCGGCCGGCGCTGCTGATGTCCTACGGGCTGGCCGCCACCGTCGTGATCACCGCCGCGGTCGGCTGGACCACGGCCCTGCCGATCTGGATCGCGCTGCGTTTCCTGGCCGGCGTGGCCAGCGCCTGGACCCTGGTCGCGACCACCACCTGGGGCCTGGGCTGGCTGGCGGCGCTGGGCCGTCCCGGCCTGGCCGGCATCCTGTTTTCCGGCGTCGGGCTGGGCATCGCCGGGGCAGGGCTGTACTGCCTGCAGCCGGCCGGGCCGGCGCCGTCCTCGCCAGGCATGTGGGTCGGGCTGGCCGCGCTGGCGGCGCTGGCCTCGCTGCTGCCGCTGCTCGTGGGCTGGCGCCTGCCGGTGTACATGGCCGCCAGCCAGGGCCGGACGGCGCCCGCCGCCGCGCCGGCGCCGCCGCGCGCCACCGCCGGCCTGGTCGTCTGCTACACCCTGTTCGGCTTCGGCTACATCCTGCCCGCGACCTACCTGCCGGCGCTGGCGCGCCAGCTGGTCGACGATCCCAACGTGTTCGGCCTGGCCTGGCCGGTGTTCGGCGCCGCCGCCGCGGTCTCGACCCTGCTGGTGGCCTGGCGCCTGGCGCGCGCCAACCGGCTGGCACTGTGGGCGGTATCGCACCTGCTGATGGCGGCCGGCGTGCTGCTGCCGATCGTGTGGACCACGCTCGGCGGCGTGACGATGGCTGCCCTGCTGGTCGGCGGCACCTTCATGGTCATCACCATGGTGGCGATGCAGGAGGCGCGGGCGCGCGCCGAAACGCGGGCCACGCAGGTGCTGGGCCGCATGACGGCCGGGTTCGCGGCCGGCCAGCTGGCCGGGCCGCTGGCCAACGCCGCCATCGCGCGCTTTGCCGCGAACGACGCCGCCGCCCTGCACCTGGCGCTGGGCGCGTCGGGTGCCGGCCTGCTGGCCAGCGCAATCTATTTGTGGCGCGAATACCGCCGCGCCTGATATTTCACCCATCAATAGGAGCGACACATGAGCAATCCTTCCACCCCCGGCCTGGGCCAGGGCTTCGGCACTTCCAGCGCCGAACGCCTGCCGCTGCCGGCGCGCGCATCCATGAACGAGGCCCAGCAGGCGGCCGCCGACGCCATCATCAACGGTCCGCGCAAGGCGATCTTCGGCCCCTTCGTGCCGCTGCTGCAGGTGCCGGCACTGATGGAACACATCGGCAACACCGGTGCTGCGCTGCGCTTCAAGGGCACGCTGCCGGACGCGGTGCGCGAACTCGTCATCTGCGTGGTGGCACGCGAAGTCGGCAACCAGTTCGAATGGCAGACCCATGCGCCGCTGGCGGTCAAGGCCGGCGTGGCCGAGGACGCGGTGGCGGCGATCGGCGACGGGCGCCGTCCGCGCGGTCTGCCGGCCGACCAGGCCTGCGCCGCCGAGTTCGCGCTGGAGCTGATGCTGAGGAACGGCGTCAGCGACGCCAGCTACGCCGAGGCGGTGGCGCAGTTCGGCGAGGCCGGCACGGTGGAGCTGACGGCGCTCATCGGTTACTTCACGATGGTGTGCTGGGTGATGAACGTGGCGCGCACGCCGGGGCCGGCCGGATCGCAGGCGCAGGGCCTGACCGGCTTCCCGCTGTAACCCGATGCGCGCACTCCTGCCTTCTCTCCTCGGCGCCGCGCTGCTGTGCGGCAGCGGCGTTGCCGGCGCCGCGACCGGCGGCTGCGATGCCGCCCGCGGCGCGGCCAACGGTTTCGATCCGGGCCGCCTGTACGCGGCGCTGGCCGGCTTCCAGACCGGCAGCGCCAACCTGCACGGCCTGGTCATCGAACGGCGCGGCGTCAGCGTGGCGGAATGCTACCGCAGCGGCAAGGACCGGTCGGTCCATGCGCTGTTCAGCCACACCACCGAGTTCGACGCCGTCGCGCGGCACGACCTGCGCTCGGTCAGCAAATCGGTGACGGGCCTGCTGTGGGGCATCGCCCAGGCCGAACACAAGGTGCCGCCGCTCGATGCGCGCGTGCTCGACCTGATGCCGGAACTGGCGGACCTGAAGACGGCAGGGCGCCAGGACATCACCGTCGGCCACCTGCTCGACATGACCAGCGGGCTGGCATGGAACGAGTCGGGGCCGTACGGCCTGCGCAATCCCGAGTTCGGCCTGTACTGGCATTCGTCGCAGGCGCGCTATGTGTTCGACCGGCCGATGGCCCATCCGGCGGGACAGGTGTTCGGCTACAACGGCGGCGCCACGGCGGTGCTGGCGGCCTTGCTGGAAAAGGGCGTCGGCATGCCGCTGCCGGACTATGCGCGCGAGCGCCTGTTCGCGCCGCTCGACATCGTCGACTGGGAATGGCTGACCGACTACCGCGGCAGGCCGCTGGCGTTCGCGGGCTTGCGCATGCGCCCGCGCGACCTGGCCAGAATCGGCGAGCTGATGCTGCAGCGCGGCCAGTGGAACGGCAGGCAGATCGTGCCCGCCGCCTGGATCGACGCGACCCTGATGCCGCACGTCGATACCGGCGACGGCCTCCAATACGGCTACCAGTGGTGGCATGGCAAGACCCGTGCGCTCGGGCGCGAGCAGGCCTGGACGGCGGGGTTCGGCAACGGCGGGCAGCGGCTGTTCGTGGTGCCGGCGCTGGGGCTGGTGGTGGTGGTGACCGCGGGGATGTACGACGAGGAGGGCGGGGCAGCCCGGGTGAACGGGTTGTTCCGGCAGATCGTCGAGGCGGTGGAGAAGTAGGGATTCCGGCAGCTTCGGCTTGCACCGTTGGCCGGAGATCCGCCGAAACGCGTCGCCCCTGCGCAGGCAGGGGCCCAAGTTTTGCGGTTTGCCACTAACTTGGGCCCCTGCCTTCGCAGGGGCGACGTTCATGCGTTAGCAATTGCCGCTAACTTGAGCCCCTGCCTGCGCAGGGGAGACGTTCATGCGTTAGCAATTGCCGCTAACTTGGGCCCCTGCCTGCGCAGGGGCGACGTTGGTAGAGCTTGCGATCAGCGCAGCTCTTCGATCATCTTCTTCAGCTTGGCCGAATCCGCGCAGAACGCGCGGATGCCCTCGGCCAGCTTCTCGGTCGCCATCGCATCCTCGTTCAGCAGGAAGCGGAAGCTCTTTTCGTCCACGGCGATCTTTTCGATGTCGGCACCGGCCTCGCGCGTCAGCTTGCGCTCGACCGTGCCTTCGGTGTCGGCCAGCTTCTGCAGCAGGTCCGGCGAGATGGTCAGCAGGTCGCAGCCGGCCAGTTCCAGGATCTGCGAGGTGTTGCGGAAGCTGGCGCCCATGACTTCGGTATCGAAGCCGAAGGTGCGGTAGTACTGGTAGATGCGCTTGACCGACTGCACGCCCGGATCGTCGGCGCCCTGGTAGTCGGTGCCGGTGGATTTCTTGTACCAGTCGTAGATGCGGCCGACGAACGGCGAGATCAGCTTGACGCCGGCTTCGGCGCAGGCCACGGCCTGGACCAGCGAGAACAGCAGGGTCAGGTTGCAGTGGATGCCGTCCTTTTCCAGGATCTCGGCGGCGCGGATGCCTTCCCAGGTCGAGGCGATCTTGATCAGCACGCGCTCGCGCGACACGCCGGCGGCTTCGTACAGGGCGATCAGTTCGCGGCCCTTGGCGACGGTCGCTTCGGTGTCGAACGACAGGGCGGCGTCGATCTCGGTCGAGACGCGGCCCGGCACGTACTTCAGGATCTCGGTGCCGAATGCGATCAGGAGGCGGTCGACGATCTCGTCGATCGAGCCGTCGGGCGAGTCGGCCACGGCTTTTTCCAGCAGCGGACGGTATTCCGGCTTCTGCACCGCCTTCAGGATCAGCGACGGATTGGTGGTCGCGTCCTGCGGGGCGTAGGCCTTGATCGATTGGAAGTCGCCGGTGTCGGCGACGACGGTGGTGAATTGCTTGAGCTGTTCGAGTTGGTTCATGGCGCGTCTGCGTTCGATGATGAAATGAGCGAAAGAATTTCAGGATTGTACCGCCGCAGGCCGCTTCGATCGAAAAATCTGCGTGCCGGACGAACAGGGGCGGACGGCGGCGGTCCAAGCGGGGGAGGAGGACCTGCCATGCCAGCCATCACGCCACCCAGCGCTTTCATGCGCAACATGGCGCCGGTCGAGCTCGAAGTCGACCTGCGCGCGATCCCCGTCAGCGGCAGGCTGCCGCCCGAACTGAACGGCACCCTGCTGCGCATCGGCCCCAATCCACTGTTCCCAAGCGAGGGCGCGCACTGGTTCGCCGGCGACGGCATGGTGCACGCCTTCCACCTGGCGGAAGGGCGGGTCCGTTACCGCAACCGCTGGGTGCGCACCGAACGCTGGCTGGCCCAGCGCGAAGCGCGGCGGGCGCTGCCGGGCGGCCTGGCGGACACCGCGGCCGACAACGGCGTGGCCAACACCAACATCGAGCGCCACGCCGGGCGCCTGCTGGCGCTGGAAGAAGCCCATCTGCCGGTCGCGCTGCGCATGGACGGCCTGGAAACCCTCGGCAGCGTCGACCTCGACGGCGGCATCGCCGGCCCGTTCACGGCCCACCCGAAAACCGACCCGGACAGCGGCCAGCTGCTGTTCTTCGGCTACGGCACGCCGGACTGGCTCGGTCCGGGCATGCGCTTCGGCGTCCTCGATGCGGCCGGGCGCGTCGAGCGCTTCGACGCCTTCGAGGCGCCGTACGCCAGCATGGTGCACGACTTCGCCGTCACCGCCAACCACGCGGTGTTCCCGGTGCAGCCGCTGACGGCCAGCCGCGCGCGCCTGCGGGCCGGCGGGCCGGCCTTCGCCTGGGAAGCGGAACGCGAATGCGCGCTCGGCGTGCTGCCGCGCGCGGCGCCGGTCGACGAACTGGCCTGGTGGTCGCTGCCGCCCTGCTATGTCTACCACGTGATGAACGCCTGGGAAGAGGGCCACTGCCTGCGCATCGACGTCATGCAATCCGGGGCGGCAGCGCTGTTCCCGCGTCCGGACGGCACGCCGGTGGCGGATGCCGGCGGCGCCCGGCTGAGCCGCTGGACGATCGACCTCGACGACCCGCAGCGGCGCGCGCAATCCGAACTGCTGTGCGAGATCCGCGGCGAATTCCCGCGCATCGACGAGCGACGCAGCGGCCGGCCCTACCGCCACGGCTGGTTCATCGGGCACGCTCCGGATGGCCAGGGCACGGCCGGCTCGGCGCGGCCGTTCAGCCGCGTGGTCCACATCGACCACGTGCGGCCGTACGCCCCTGACGTGTACATGCTGGACGACGGCGATGCCTGTTCGGAAGCGGTGTTCGTGCCGCGCGCGCCGGATGCGCCCGAAGGCGACGGCTGGCTGCTGGCGGTGGCCTACCGCGGCGCGTCCGGCAAGAGCGAGCTGCTGGTGTTCGATGCCTGCGAGGTCGCGGCCGGGCCGCTGGCCGTTGCGGCGCTGCCGGTGCGGGTGCCGAACGGCTTTCACGGCAACTGGATGCCGGCGTAGGGTGGGCACCCCGTGCCCACCAAAACCTTGCGCCATGCCGGCGCATGATGGATGCGCGTGCAAGCGCTGCCGGAGCGGGCTCTCGGCGATACGATCAGCGGATCAGCAGTCGGTCGCGTCCAGGAAGGCCGCGATCATCGCTTCCAGGCCGGCCTTGTCCTCGTCCGAGAACCGGTCCAGCTTCGGGCTGTCGATGTCGAACACGCCGACCAGCCTGCCGTCCTTGATCACCGGGAGCACGATCTCCGAATTCGATGCCGAGTCGCAGGCGATGTGGCCCGGGAAGGCGTGCACGTCCGGCACCACGATGGTCTTGCGCTCCACCGCGGTGGTGCCGCAGACGCCGCGGCCGAAGGGGATGCGGGCGCAGGCCGGCTTGCCCTGGAACGGGCCGACCAGCAGGTCCTGGCCGTCGCCTTTCTTGCTCGGCACGGTCAGGTAGAAGCCGGCCCAGTTCAGGTCGGCGAGGGTGTCGTACACCAGGGCCGAGAATTGCGAAGCGTTGGCGGTCAGGTCGCGCTCGCCTTCGAGGATGCTGGCGACCTGGCGTACCAGCAGGTCGTAGTCGGGGCGGGTGCTGCGTTCGGGGTTGATGTGCATGGTGGACGAAAAGCGGTCGTTATCGAAACGGGGTATTTTACGGCAGGGCGGGGTTCGCTGCAGGCTGGCGTCTGCCTGCCAACAAGAAATGACTCCCTTGGCATTAAAGCAACGGTGACGTACACTGAACCAATCTGACTGTCCAATTTTGGACGACGTCGTTGCGACGGAGATCATGGTGAACTCGGTTCAGCTGAAGATGGTGGCGTTGCTGTGTTTGTGCGTGCTGCTTTCCATAGACAGTTATTACGCTGTCTCGTATGGAAAGCACGCTGCGGCCGGCATTGGGTGGCGGCACGTCGCAGGTGCCGTGCTGACGCAATGTCTGGTACTAGGGATCAGTCTGCTTGCGATAGCCAGCAAAGAGAGTTGGCTTCGCCACGATAAAGCGGGCGGCTCACTGGATAACTTGCGTAGAGTGAGCTGTGCTGTCGTCTTCGTGCTTGTCGGTATTGGCTTCTCGATCGACTTGTTGCGCGTCGGGATCATGTGCCCTCATGCGGGGCTTCCCGCATCGCGTGGAAAGCCGGTGTGCGATTGGGTTGAGAACGATGGAGTCAAGTGAAACGTCAATGGATGCGGCGGCGATAGGGCGGCTCGCACTGTCCTGGATCCAACTGCAGCGTGCGGCAAGGGGATCGCAAGAGCAGGAGCGGGAATTCTGGTCCTTCGAGACCGTATGGGAGATGTGCCAAGACGATGCGGCCGCAGCCTGGCAAGTCATCCTGCAGATCCACGCCCGGCGCCCTGGGGAGATCGTATTGGCGAACCTGGCCGCCGGCCCGGTGGAAGACCTGCTGGTCCACCACGGGCACACGGTGCTGCCGTGGATCGAACGCTACTGCGCTGACGCGCCGGACTTCGTGCAGGTGCTGGAAATGGTATGGCGCAACGACATCGCCGAAGAGGTCTGGCACCGGCTGCAGCGCCTGACCGGGTCGCGCCGGCGCTAGCCGGGCCGTTCAGCCGCGCAGTGCAGCCGCGCCGTTCAGCCTATGAACGAATCGAACTGCATATCGAACTCCTGCAACGCCTTCTGCGCATTCTGCATCTTCTTCCTGAACTCCGGCCCGCGCTGCAGCGCCAATCCCACCGCCAGCACGTCGATCACTACCAGGTAGGCCAGGCGCGCCGAGATCGGCGTGTAGGGGTCGGTGGCGAACACCAGGTCGATCGGGATCAGCACCGTGGCCAGCTCGGCCAGCGCGGTGCCGGACGGTGCCAGCACGATCACGTCGGCGCCGCCGCGGCGCGCCAGCTTGGCCGAGCGCACCAGCGCCGGGGTGTTGCCGCGCTGGGAAATCGCGACCAGGGCATCGCCTTCGCGCAGCAGGGCGGCGGCAATCGCGTGGATCGACGGGTCGGTGTAGGAGACGGTCGGCACGCCCGAGCGGAAGAATTTGTGCTGGGCGTCGGCCGCCACGAAGCCGGACGAACCCTGGCCGTAGAATTCGATCTTCTTGGCGCGCGACAGGATGTCGAGCGCCTTCTGGATCAGTTCCGGCTTCAGGTTGTTGCGCAGGTCGAGCAGGGTGTTGATCGAGCGGCTGCAGATCTTATTCACCAGGTCGGCGGCCAGGTCGTCCTGCGAGGGCTGCTCGCTGGTGCCGGGCAGGGCCAGCGCCAGGCCTTGCGCCAGCTTCAGCTTGAACTCGTGCCAGCCTTCGTAGCCGAGCGTGCGGCAGAAGCGCACAACGGTCGGCTCCGACACTTGCGCGTTCTTGGCCAGGGCCGTGATGTTCTGGCTGACCGTGGTGCCGGGCGCGGCCAGCACCGCCAGCGCGACCTTGCGCTCGGACTTGGACAGCGAGTCGAGCTGGGTGCGGATCGAATCGAGGAGCAAGGCGGTTCCTCTGTCAGTCTTCCGGCAGCGATTCTTCGCGCCACTGGAGGCCGTCGCGGCCGATCAGCGCGGAGGAGGCCGCCGGGCCCCAGGTGCCCGAGGAGTAGGGCGCCGGGGTGGTGTCGTCCTGCTCCCAGTAATCCAGGATCGGTTCGACCCAGTCCCAGGCGGCTTCCAGCTCGTCGCCGCGCATGAACAGGGTCAGCTGGCCGCGCAGGACGTCCAGCAGCAGGCGCTCGTAGGCTTCCATGCGCGGGGACTTGAACTGCTCGCGGAAATCGAGTTCGAGCTCGGCCTGCTTCAGGCGCATCGAGTCGCCCGGGGTCTTGGCCATCAGGTTCAGCGACAGGCCTTCGTCCGGCTGCAGGCGGATCACCAGGCTGTTCGGCTGGAAGCTGGAGGTCGGCTGGTTGAAGATCGAGTGCGGGATGGTCTTGAAGCGCACCACGATCTCGGCCAGGCGGTCGGCCATGCGCTTGCCGGTGCGCAGGTAGAACGGCACGCCGGCCCAGCGCCAGGTGTCGATCTCGGCCTTCATGGCCACGAACGTCTCGGTCTTGGATTGCTTGGGGGCGTCCGGCTCGTCGCGGTAGCCCGGCACCGGCTGGCCGTCGACGTAGCCGGCGCGGTACTGGCCGCGCACGATGTTCTGCGACAGCGTGGTCGGGGTGAAGCGCTTCAGCGAGCGCAGCACCTGCAGCTTGGCGTCGCGCACGGCGTCCGGCGAAATCGAGGTCGGCGGTTCCATGGCGACGATGCACAGCAGCTGCAGCAGGTGGTTCTGCAGCATGTCGCGCAGGGCGCCCGAGTTGTCGTAGTAGCCGAGGCGGTTGCCGACGCCGATCTTTTCGGCGATGGTGATCTGCACGTCCGAAATCCACTCGCGGCGCCACAGCGGCTCGAACAGCACGTTACCGAAGCGCAGCGCCAGCAGGTTCTGCACGGTTTCCTTGCCGAGGTAGTGGTCGATCCGGTAGATCTGCGATTCGGCGAACACCTTGCCGACGTCCAGGTTGATCTGCTTGGCCGACTCCAGGTCGCGGCCGAGCGGCTTTTCCAGCACCACGCGCGAGTTGGGCGTGGCCAGGCCGACCTTGGCCAGGTTGTCGCAGATGCGCGCGAACAGCGAGGGCGGCGTCGCCAGGTAGTACACGCGGGTCAGCGACTCGTCCTTGCGCAGCGCGTCGACCAGCGCGGCGTAGCTCTTGACGTTGCCGGCGTCGACTTCGACGTAGGTGATGCGCTGCAGGAATTTCTGCCACGCGGCCTCATCCACGGCCTCCTTGATGTGCGGCTTCGAATTGGTCTCGATCATGCGCAGGAAGGTTTCCTGCGACATGTCTTCACGGCCGACGCAGATGATGCGGGCACTGGCGGGCAGGTCGTGGCAGACGTCGCGGGCGTACATCGCGGGCAGGAGCTTGCGCATGGCGAGGTCGCCACTGCCGCCGAAGAAAACGAGGTCGAAATCGGAAAGAGCCATGGTCGGATTCGCTGGAAGTCAATCAATCATTGTAAATTTACTACACAATTGTTGACTCCGCAAGTAAATTTACTACGTAGAAGGGGCATCTGCGTCGATGCCTGGTGCATATGTTGCCACATTCAACGGAGGCTGGGCGCCGCGTCGTTACATGCGGGGAGGGGCGGCGGCAGCTGGGACAAGCCCGGGCACCAGGGAGGGGTGGACGGTGTCAGACGCCCGGATGCCGGACGATATCGTGGCCGCCCCGGGCGCCGCCTTCTTCGCGCACGCGCCCGAGCGCGTCCAGGGCGCGCGCGAAGTGGGCTGCCCAGCGGCGTCCATCCGGCGTCGGTTCCATGCGCCCGGCGCCGCGGGTGAACATCGGCTGGCCGAGGTCCGCCTCCAGGCCCGCGATCGCCTGGCTGACGGCCGGCTGCGACAGGGCGCTTGCCTGGGCCACCTGCGACATCCGGCCCAGCGCCGCCAGTTGCACCGCCAGCGCCAGCCGCCGTTCGCGGAACAGCGACGCCAGTCCGGCGATCGGGCCGCGGCGTTCCTGCGAGCCGGCAGCCTGGGCATGCACGGCGGTCAGTTCGGCCTCGATCCTGCGCGCATGGGCGAGCACGCGGGCCCCGGCAGGCGTCAGGTGCATGCCGTCCGCGCGCCGTTCGAACAGCGTCAGCGCCAGCGCGTCTTCGAGCCGGGATACTGCGCGCGTCACCGACGATGGCGCCCGCATCAGCGAGCCGCCGGCGGGACGCACGCCGCCGTGTTCGGCGACCACGTGGAAGGCGTGCAGGTGGCGCAGCAGGTCGGCGGCCATGGGCGTCGCGCGCAGGGGGTCAGCGCTGGCCGTCGAGCGGCGCGAAGCCGTACAGGCGGGCCGGGTTGTCGACCAGGATCTGCTGCTGGATACGTTCGTCCGCCGTGAAGGCGTAGAACAGGTCGACCAGTTCGCCGTCGTTCGGCATGTCCTGCGAAATGTTCGGGTGCGGCCAGTCGGTGCCCCACAGCAGGCGCTCGGGCGCGGTGGCGATCAGTTGTTTGGCGAAGGGCACGGCGTCGAGGAAGGGGCGCTTGCCGGCCGACACGCGCTCGGCGCCGCAGATCTTGACCCAGGCCAGCGGGTTCTCGCGCATCAGCTGCAGCAGCAGCTGGAACGGGCGCTGGCCGAGTCCCTGTTCGGCGCGCACGCGGCCCATGTGGTCGATCACGAAGGGCACCGTGATCTTGCGCAGCAGGTCCTGTTGTTCGGGGATGTTCTCGGCGTCGAAGTGCAGCACGATGTGCCAGCCCAGCGGGGCGATGCGCTCGACCAGGTTCTCGATCACCGAGACGTCCGGCACGCCGCCCAGGTGCTTCACGAAATTGAAGCGGATGCCGCGGATGCCGCCGGCATGCAGGTCGGCCAGTTCGTTGTCGGTGATGTCGGCACGCACGTTGGCCACCCCGCGGTAAGCGCCCCTGCTCGACTTGATGGCATCCAGGGTGACGGTGTTGTCGGTGCCGTGGCAGCTGGCGTGCACGATGACGGCGCGCGCGATGCCGAGCCGGTCGTGCAGCGCGCGCAGCGCTTCCACCGGGGCGTCGGGCGGGGTATAGCTGCGGTCGGGGGCATACGGGAACCGGGCGGCCGGTCCGAACACGTGGCAGTGCGCATCGCAGGCGCCGGGCGGCAGGCGGTGGAGGGGCTTGACCGGGTTCGGATCGGGGGGCAGGCAAGATTTCATGGTGGTTATCCTGTAGAGAAGATCGGTGTCGGCAGCGTCTCCGGCTGTCCGACGTCCAGATTGTGCCGGGCACATTCGACCTATACAATGGCGATACCTGACTAGCTCCTATGCATTTTCTGCATAACCCAAGCCATGAATCTCGACCAGCTCGATGCCTTCGTCCACGTGGCGGAACTCAGCAGTTTTACGCGCGCGTCCGCGATCCTGGGCAAGCCGCAGCCGGCCCTGAGCCGGCTGGTGCGCCAGCTCGAAGTCGACCTGCGCCAGAACCTGTTGCGCCGCAACGGCCGCGGCGTGGTGCTGACCGAAGCGGGCAAGGTCCTGCTGGAGCATAGCAAGGGCATCCTGCACCAGGTCGACGTGGCCAGGAATGCGCTGAAAAACCTGCAGGGCACGCTGGACGGCCATTTCAAGATCGGCCTGGTGCCGAGCGTGGCGGGTTTCGCCACGCCGGCGCTGGTGCGCAGCTTCCGCAAGCAGTTCCCGCAGGCGAACATCACGGTGTCGGACGGCTTGTCGACCTACCTGGCGGAATGGCTGGCGATGGGGCGCATCGACGCCGCCATCCTGTACGACACCGGCGAGACGCCGCTGGTGGACAAGCGCATCCTGTTCACCGAAGAGATGTTCCTGATCAGCCGCGCCGACGCGCCGGTGCCGAACGAGATCAGGATGAAGGACCTGCCGGCCTATCCGCTGATCATTCCCGGCCGCCTGCATGCGATCCGCACGCTGGTCGAGATGCACGCCGCCGAGTGCGGCATTCAGCTCAACATCGCCCTCGAAATCGACGCCGTGCCGGCCCTGCTCGACCTGGTCGACGACGGCTGCGGACATGCGGTGCTGCCGCTCAACGCCATCCTCGCCGATCCCAAGCAGGGGCGCTTCCGCTGTACCCGCATCGGCGATCCCGCCATCCGCAGCCGCATGGCGATCGCCACCAGCAACCAGCACCCGATGTCGCGCCTGGCCACGCGCGCGGTGGCCATGCTCGAAGAACAGATCATGCCGCTGTACGAGGCGCGCCAGCAGCATATCGACGCCTTCCTGGCCTGAGCCGGCTGTTCAGAAGATGTGGCGGATGCCGACCGCGTAGCTGTTGCCCTTGACCTTGCCGTCGATGTGGTCGTACAGGTAAGTGGCGTAGACGTCGGTGCGGCGCGACAGGTAATGGTCGTAGCCCAGGCCGGCGGTGTCGTGGTCGCCTACGCGCAGCGCCGGATTGTCGACCGTGGTCCTGGCCCATGACATGAGGATGGAACCGGTCTTGGTGACCGGCACCGCGCTGCCCAGCTGCCAGGTGCGCGAGCGGATGTCGGTCACGGCATTGTCGGTGGCCTGGGCCGAGGCGTACAGCTTGGCCCAGCCGGCGTCGTAGGCGGCGCCTGCCAAGTAGGCTTGCTGGCCGGTGGAGGGCGCCACCGCGGCAGTGCGCACGCGCTGCGCCGACAGCACGGCGGTCAGCTTGCCCCGGGTGTAGCGCAGGTGGATGCCGGCGTTGTTGACGCTGCTCCGGCCGGCGACTTCGCCCGGCGCATACACGATGGTCGTGCTGAGGCCGCCGACGGTCGGGGCGACGTACTGGATCACGTTGTTCCAGACGGTGTCGCCGATCACCGTGTTGCTGAACGAGGCCACGTAGCTCTGCACCACCAGCGGCGAGAACACGACCGAGGCGCCGAATGGATTCACCATCTGCATCGAGACGTAGTAGGGCGAGGTATGGCGGCCGAGCGTCAGCTGGCCATAGCGGCCGGCCACGCCGACCCAGCCGCTGCGCGAAAAGCCGCCGGGATCGGCCGCGCTGCGGCCGGCGCCGCCGGTGTCGGGCTGGAAGAACTGTTCGAGCTGGAAGATCGCCCTGGTGCCGTCGCCCAGGTCTTCGCTGCCGCGGATGCCCCACCATGAGGTGGTCAGGCCGCCGGAGCCGACCTGGGTGATGCGGTCGACGTTGTCGCTGCGCTTGATGCTGCCGGCATAGCTGCCGATCAGGCCGTAGAGTTGCACGTCGGCGGCGCCGGCGGCGCTGCAGCCGGCATAGAGGATGAATGCGCAGGCAACGGCTTGCCCTGCGGCCTTGTGGATGGGGCTGCCCATGGTGTCTCCTGATGTTTTTATGCGGGCGCGCGCCGGCGGCTCGCCCGGTAAGGCGGGTTCAGAACACGCTTATTCGCGGTTGAGGACGCGGTGCATCTGTTCCGTGTCGAGGGCCTTTTCCCATTTCGAGATGACGATGGTCGCCACCGCGTTGCCGATCAGGTTGGTCGGTGTCAGGCCTTCCGACAGCAGGCGGTGCACGCCGAGGATCAGCGCCACGCTGGCCACCGGGATCGAGCCCACCGTCGACAGGGTCGCGGCCAGCACCACGAAGGCGGCGCCGGCGACGCCTGCCGCGCCCTTGGAAGTCAGCAGCAGGACGCCGAGCAGCACGATCTGCTGGGTCAGGTCGAGCGGCGTGTTGGTGGCCTGGGCCAGGAAGATGGTCACGCTGGCCAGGTACAGGCAGGTGCCGTCCAGGTTGAACGAGTAGCCGGTCGGGATGATCAGGCCGACCACGCTCGGCTTGCAGCCCAGCTGTTCCATCTTGATCAGCATGCGCGGCAGCACGCTTTCCGACGAGGTGGTCGCCAGGCAGACCAGGATTTCGTCGCGCAGGTAGCGCATCAGTTTGAACAGGCTGAAGCCGCACAGGCGCGACACCGGGCCGAGTACGGCGAAGATGAAGATCAGGCAGGTGACGTAAAAGCACACCAGCAGGTTGCCGAGCGAGAGCAGGGCGCCGGCGCCGTATTTGCCGACCGTGAAGGCGATTGCGCCGAAGGCACCCAGCGGCGCCGCCCACATGACGATGCCGACCATGCCGAAGAACACCTTGGACAGGACGTCCAGCAGCTCGATCACCGGCCTGCCGGCGGCGCCGAAGCGCATCAGCGCACAACCGGTCAGCACCGAGATCAGCAGCACCTGCAGGATGTGGCCTTCCGACAGCGAGCCGACGAAGGTGTTCGGAATGATGTTCATGATGAACGGCACCATCCCGGTCTCGTGGCTCTGCGCCACATACTTCGATACCGACGCGGTATCCAGGTTGGAGGCATTCACGTTCATGCCCACGCCCGGCTGCCACAGGTTGACCACGACCAGGCCCACCACCAGCGCAATGGTGGTCATGACTTCGAAATAGATCAGGCCCTTGACGGCGACGCGGCCGACGCGCGACATATCGTCCATCTTGGCGATGCCCAGCACCACGGTGCAGAAGATGATCGGGGCGATCAGCATGCGGATCAGCTTGATGAAGCCGTCGCCCAGCGGCTGCAGCCTGGTGCCGGCGTCGGGGAAATAGTGGCCGATGAGGATGCCGAGCGCCATGGCGATCAGCACCTGGACCCAGAGTTGTTTGTACCAGCGTCGTGGCGCCGGCTGTGCGGCCGCGGCGGTCCCTGTCGTGCTAGTCAGCATTGCTTGTCTCCTGTGGTTGGTGTTGCCTTTGACAGGCCAGGGCTGGCATGCCGGACAATTCGTTGACGCAATTCTGTCACAGGGACATAAACAAACAATGCTTATACCTCACTAGCTGATATGTGAAAGTTGAATAGCGGCGCGGGGTGCCGGGGCGTCGAAGCCCGGCAGCGACGCGAACTGGGCCACCGCGAAATCCACGAACATCCGCGTGCGCAGGGGCTGGTAGCGGCGCGACGGCATCAACAGATACAGGTCCTGGGGCGGCGCCGACCACCCCGGCAGGATGCGCACCAGCGCACCGCTGTCCAGCAGGTCGCGCACCAGCCAGTCCGGACAGATGCCGATGCCGCTGCCCATCGCCAGCGCTTCGCGGATCGCCAGCGCATTGTTGGCGCGGAAGCGGCCGGCCACGTTCACCTTGACCCGCTCGCCCGCGCGGAACAGTTCGATGCCGGTGCCGGGCGTCCAGGCAAAGCGGATCACGTCGTGCCCGGCCAGGTCGGCAGGCAGGGCCGGCACGCCGCGGCGGGCGCAGTAGGCGGGCGCCGCCACCAGGAAGCGCTCGACCGTGGCCAGGTGCCGCCCGACGGCATCCGGCGGCAGCGTGCCGCCGAGCCGGAACGCGACGTCGACGCCTTCCTCGACCAGGTCGGCGAAGCGGTCGTTCAGGATCAGTTCGATGTCGATGCCCGGATGGTCGGCCAGGAAGCGCTGCACCATGGCGTTGATGCGGTACTGGCCCAGCGCCACCGGCGCATTGATGCGCAGTTGCCCCACCGGCTGTCCGGTCATGCCCTGCACGGCGCCGACGGCGGCCTCGAACTGTTCCAGTACCAGCCGTGCGTCGGCGTGGAAGCGCTGCCCCTGTTCGGTCGGCGCCAGGCCGCGGGTGCTGCGTTCGAACAGGCGCACGCCGAGCTGCCGCTCGAGTTGCGACAGCAGCTTGCTCACGGTCGGCTGCGTCATGTCGAATTCGCGTGCCGCGGCCGTCAGGCTGCCGAGTTCGAGCGTGCGTACGAATACCTGCATGGCGCGGAGCGTGTCCATCGTGATCCATTCGAAATTGGAATGAGTGATCTTCGATTCTACCGGCTTCATAGACTCTTTTGAATGACCTATCGTGGTCACCTCATTCATCAGGGGGAACACGATGGCTTCACACAAGAGTTCGATTGCAGCGCTGGGCCTGGCCCTGGTGCTCGGCGGCGATGCGCTGGCAGGCGCGCCCGCGTCCGCGTCTGTGCCCGATCCGGGACGCTGGATCGCGTCCTGGTACGCGGCGCCGCAACCGGCCTGGGACAGCGGCTTTGCCTTGCCCATGAACGTGCCCGCCAGCCTCGCTGACCAGTCGGTGCGCGAGCGCCTGCGCCTCAGTGCCGGCGGCCGGCGCATCCGGGTGGTGCTGTCGAACCGCTACGGACGCCAGCCGCTGCAGGTCGGCGGCGTACGGGTGGGCCTGGCGGACGGCGGCCGGCCGGCGCTGCCGCTCACATTTTCCGGGCAGGGCGGGGTAGCGATTCCGCCCGGCGCGGACGTGACCAGCGATCCGCTCCCGCTGGCGGTGCCGCCGCTGGCGCGGCTGGAAGTGACGAGCTACCTGCCGGCGCCGACGCCGGTGGCGGGCTTTCACTGGGGCGCCCAGCAGACCGTCGCGATCGAAGCCGGCAATACGCTCGGTGCGCCGGCTGCCGCAGGGGCCGGACGCATCGGCGGGCGCCTGTTCACGGCCGGCGTGCTGGTGGAGGCGGCGGGCAGCGGCCATACCGTGGTGACGCTGGGCGACTCGATCACGGACGGCAACGGCTCGACCCCCGACACCGACCGCCGCTGGCCGGATGCCCTGGCGCAGCGGCTGGCGCCGCACGGGATCGGCGTCGCCAATGCCGGCATTTCGGGCGCACGCCTGCTGCGCGACGGCATGGGACAGAATGCCCTGGCGCGCTTGGAGCGGGACGTGCTGGCCCAGCCCGGCGTCACGGACCTGATCGTCCTGCTGGGCATCAACGACATCGGCTGGCCGGGCAGCCCGTTCGCGCCGCAGGAAGCCCCGGTCACGCTCGAGGAACTCGGCGCCGGCTACCGCCAGCTGGTGGCCGCCGCCCACGTCAGGGGCGTGCGCGTGACGGCCGGCACCCTGCCGCCATTCGAGGATGCGCTGCAGGGCACGCCGTACGCCGGCCACTACAGTCCCGCCAAGGAGCGCCTGCGCGTGCGTTTCAACGACTGGATCCGCCATGCCGGCGTGTTCGATGCCGTGGCCGACTTCGATGCGGTGCTGCGCGACCCTTCCAACCCGCGCCGCCTGCGTGCCGGCTACGATTCGGGCGACCACCTGCATCCGGGTGACGCCGGCTACCGCGCGATGGCGGCGGCGATCGATATCGCGCCGCTGCTGAAGGCCGTTCCCGAGGCGGTGGGCAAGGAGGGTGCGCGATGAGCGGGACGCTGTTCGCGCCGTTTAATCTGGGCGGCCTGTGCCTGCCGAACCGCGTGGTCATGCCGCCGATGACACGGGCGCGCGCCGCGGCCGGCGAAGTGCCGACCCGCATGATGGCCGACTACTATGCGCAGCGCGCCTCGGCCGGGCTGATCGTCACGGAAGGCATCCAGGTCAGTCGCGCGGGGCAGGGCTACGCGTGGACGCCGGGCCTGCACACGCCGGCGCAGGTGGCGGGCTGGCGCGCCGTCACCGCGGCGGTGCACGCGGCCGGCGGGCGCATCTTCGCGCAGCTGTGGCATGTCGGGCGGCTGTCGCACGTCACGCTGCAGCCGGGCGGTGCGGCGCCGGTCGCGCCGTCGGCGCTGGTGGCGGAAGGGGTACAGGTGTTCATCGATCCGCACGGGCTGGGGGCGGCCGCGGCGGCGGGGCAGAAAGTGCAGCATTCCGCGCCGCGCGCGCTCGGCACCGGCGAGGTGCAGGGCATCGTCGGCGAGTTCGCGCGCGCCGCCGGCAATGCGATGGCGGCGGGATTCGACGGCGTCGAGCTGCACGCGGCCAACGGTTACCTGATCCACCAGTTCATCGATGCCGGCAGCAACCGGCGCAGCGACCGCTACGGCGGCACGCTTGCCAACCGGCTGCGCTTCCTCGACGAGGTCGTACGCGCAGTAGCGGCGGTGGCGGGGCCGGCGCGCACCGGCGTGCGCTTCTCGCCGCTGACGACCCAGCAGGGCACGGCCGATCCCACGCCGCAGGCGACCTACCTGGCGGCGGCGCGCATGATGGACCGGATCGGGGTGGCCTACCTGCACATCGCGGAGGCCGACTGGGACGACGCGCCGCCGATGCCGGCGGCATTCAAGGAAGCGCTGCGGCTGGTGTATTCAGGGGCGATGATCTATGCCGGCCATTACGACCGCACGCGGGCCGAGGAGGCCGTCGCCAGGGGATGGGCCGACCTGGTCGGGTTCGGACGGCCCTTCATCGCCAACCCCGACCTGCCGCTGCGGCTGCGCTCGGGGGCGGCGCTGAACGGCGGAGATCCGTCCAGCTATTTCGGCGGCGGCGCGCGCGGTTATCTCGACTATCCGGCGCTCGCCGCAGGGGATGGAGGCGGCGGGTGAATCAGCCGCGGTATTCCGGCTGTTCCAGCCCCGCCACGTCGACCGGGAAGGCCAGCACCTTGCCGCTGTGCGGATACTTGGCCAGCTCTTCCTTCGAACGTCCCTCGCTGGCGCTGGTCACGTACAGCGTGCGCAGGTCGGGGCCGCCGAAGGCCACCGCGGTCGGGCAGCGCAGTGGCAGCTCGATCTGCTGCAGCAGTTCGCCGGTGACCGACAGCTTGAGGATGCGGCCGCCTTCGTACATCGCGACCCAGTAGTTGCCTTCGCTGTCCATGGCGGCGCCGTCCGGACGGCCGCCGTAGGTGCCCGAGGTCTTGTCGATCTCGAAGGTAACCAGGTTGCGCTTGTTCGACGGCGTGCCGCTGGCGACGTCGTAGTCGTAGACGTCGACGCGGTGGGTCGTGGTGTCGGCGTGGAACATGGTCTTGCCGTCCGGCGTCCAGGCCAGGCCGTTCGAGTTGGTCATGCCGCCGCGCCAGGCTTCGCGCAGCTTGCCGGCTTCCAGCACGTGCATCTCGGCGTCGGACCGGTCGCGCGGTTCGTACAGGGTGCCGACCCAGAAGCGGCCCGCCGGGTCGACGCGGCCGTCGTTGAAGCGCATGATCTTGGTGTCGTACGGGGCCGGCGCGATGTCTTCCATCTCGCCGTTGCTGGTGTTCAGGTAGACGAAGCCGGCGCGCGTGGCCACCACCAGGTTGTTGTCGACGTCGACCGCGATGGCCGAAGGTTCGGTCGGCATCTTCCAGGACGAGTACTTGCCGCTGGCCGGGTGCACGCGGTGCACCATGAAGCCGGGAATGTCGACCCAGTACAGCGCCGATTCCACCGCATGCCACACCGGACATTCGCCGGTCTTCATCGGCTCGTCGTGAACCACTACGAATTGTTCGCTTTTCATGGACTTCCCTTCTCAGACAGCGGCTTTGGCGCGTGCGATCAGGCCGTTGGTCGAGCTGTCGTGCCCGGCCGGCTGCGCTTCGCCGTTCAATTCGGCCTCGATCTTCTTGGCCAGTACCTTGCCCAGCTCCACGCCCCACTGGTCGAAGCTGTTCACGTCCCACAGCGCGCCTTGCACGAAGACCTTGTGCTCGTACAGCGCGATCAGGGCGCCCAGCGTGGCCGGGGTCAGGTATTCCATCAGGATGGTGTTGCTCGGGCGGTTGCCCGGGAAGGTCTTGTGCGGCGCCAGGCGCTCGATCTCGGCCGAGTCCAATCCCTTCAGGTCGTCGCGCACCTCGTCGATCGTCTTGCCTTTCATGAAGGCTTCCGACTGGGCGAAGCAGTTGGCCAGCAGCGCTGCGTGGTGGTTGTGGAACTCGTGGGCAGGACGCAGGGCGGCGATGAAGTCGATCGGGGTCACGTCGGTGCCCTGGTGCAGCAGCTGGAAATAGGCGTGCTGGCCGTTGGTGCCGACGTCGCCCCAGATCACCGGGCCGGTCGCGTAGTCGATGGCGTCGCCGGCGCGCGTGACGCGCTTGCCGTTGCTTTCCATGTCGAGCTGCTGCAGGTAGGCCGGGAAGCGGTTCAGGTCCTGGTGGTAGGGCGCGATCGAGACCGAGCCGCAGTCGAGGAATGCGCGGTTCCAGAAGCCGACCAGGGCCAGGATCATCGGCAGGTTCTGCTCGATCGGGGCGCTGCGGAAGTGCTCGTCCATGGCGTGGGCGCCGGCCAGGAAATCGCTGAAGTAGCCGAAGCCGACGCACAGCGCGACCGGCAGGCCGATCGCCGACCACACCGAATAACGGCCGCCGACCCAGTCCCAGAACGGGAACATGTTCTGCGGATCGATGCCGAAGGTCTTGATGGCGTCGACGTTGGTCGATACCGCGACGAAGTGCTTGGCCAATGCTTCTTCGGAAGCGCTCTGCAGGAACCAGGCGCGCGCCGTGTTCGCGTTCATCATGGTCTCGGCCGTGGTGAAGGTCTTCGAGGCGATGATGAACAGGGTGGTTTCCGGATTCACGCGCGACAGTGCCGCATCCATGTCGTGGCCGTCGACGTTGGAGACGAAGTGCATGGTCAGGCGCGGATGGGCGAACTGGCGCAGCGCCAGGCAGACCATCTTCGGACCGAGGTCGGAGCCGCCGATGCCGACGTTGACGATGTCGGTGATTTCCTTGCCGGTATGGCCCTTCCAATCGCCGCTGCGCACGGCATCGCTGAAGGTCTTCACGCGCGCCAGCACGTCGTGCACGTCGCGGCTGACGTCCTGGCCGTCCACCGTGATGTTCTTGTCGCGCGGGGCGCGCAGGGCGGTGTGCAGGACCGCGCGGTTTTCGGTGAGGTTGATCTTGTCGCCGTTGAACATGGCGTCGCGCAGGCGCTCGACGCCGCGCTCCTGGGCCAGCGCTTTCAGCAGTTCAAGCGTGCGCCCGTCCAGACGGTTTTTTGAATAGTCTAGGAACAGCCCGGCGGCTTCCGCCGACAGACGCTCGAAGCGTTGCGGATCGGCGGCGAACAGGTCGCGCATCTGCCAGTCTTTGGCCTTGGCGGCATGGTTGGCGAGAGCCTGGTAGGAGGAGGTGCTGGTCAGGGATGGTTGGCGCATGGTGATGGACGGTATGATGTCATTTTGTGCAGGTTATCGAATAATACAGGAAACTGGCGTAAATTCACTACATAAAAGCGTGACTTCGCAGGTGTATCCGAGCGTTGCACTCGTGCTCGAGCTGGCTGGACGCGTGGGCACGGCGTGCCCACCCTACCCGTAACGCTGCGGTGACAGGTCATCGGTACTTCGGTGTCTTCGCTCGGCCGTAGGGTGGGCACCCCGTGCCCACGCGAAACCTTGAGTCGCTCCAGGCTCCGGCGGGTATCCCTATCCGCCTCCGCATGCACCCATTCCCATTTTGTAGTAAAATTTCATAAATCTAATTCATAAGGAACGATCATGGTGCATCCCGTCGTAGAGAAGGTGACCCAACGAATCATCCAGCGCAGCCGGCCGTCGCGCCAGGCTTATCTCGCGCACCTGGACGCGGCGCGCGTCAAGGGCGTACAGCGCGGGACCCTGGCATGCACGAACCTGGCCCACGGTTTCGCCGCTTTCCCGGCCAACGACAAGCTCAAGCTGCGCGAACAGAAGCAGCCGTCGGTGGCCATCGTTTCGTCGTACAACGACATGCTGTCGGCGCACCAGCCGTTCGAATACTTCCCGAAGGTGATCAAGGATGCCGTGCGCGAGATCGGCGCCGTGGCCCAGTTCGCCGGCGGCGTGCCCGCCATGTGCGACGGCATCACGCAAGGCCAGCCGGGCATGGAACTGTCGCTGTTCTCGCGCGACACCATTGCCATGTCGACCGCGATCGCGCTGTCGCACAACATGTTCGACGCCAGCCTGTACCTCGGCATCTGCGACAAGATCGTGCCGGGCCTCCTGATCGGCGCGCTGCACTTCGGCCATATCCCGGGCATCTTCGTGCCGGGCGGCCCGATGACCACCGGTATCTCGAACAAGGAAAAGGCCGCGGTGCGCCAGCGCTACGCGAAAGGCCTGGCCACGCGCGAGGAATTGCTGGAAGGCGAAGCCCAGGCGTACCACAGCGCCGGCACCTGTACCTTCTACGGCACCGCCAACAGCAACCAGATGCTGATGGAAATGATGGGTCTGCACCTGCCGAACGCCGCCTTCGTCACCCCGGGCACCCCGCTGCGCGATGCGCTGACCCGCGCCGCCGCCCAGCATGCCGTCAAGATCTCCCAGCAGGGCGGCAACTACATGCCGATCGGCCACATCGTCGATGAAAAATCCATCGTCAACGCCATCGCCTCGCTGCACGCGACCGGCGGCTCGACCAACCACACGATGCACCTGATCGCGATCGCGCGCGCGGCCGGCATCGTGATCGACTGGAACGACTTCGACGAACTGTCGAAAGTGGTGCCGCTGCTGGCGCGCGTGTATCCGAACGGCGAAGCCGACGTGAACCACTTCCAGGCCGCCGGCGGCCCGGCCTTCGTGATCCGCGAACTGCTGGACGGCGGCTTCGCCCACGACGACGTCAACACCATCCTCGGCCACGGCCTGCGCAACCACTGCAAGGAACCGTTCCTGGACGAGAACGACAACGTGGTCTGGAAAGACCTGCCGGAACAGAGCGGCGACGAGGCGGTGCTGCGCAAGGTCACCAACCCGTTCAGCGACAACGGCGGCCTGATCCTGGTGCAGGGCAACCTGGGCCGCGCCGTGATGAAGATCTCGGCGGTCAAGAAGGAACACCACATCGTCGAAGCGCCGGCCAAGACCTTCGATTCGCAGGAAGATTTCATGCACGCCTACCAGGCCGGCCAGCTGAACCAGGACTTCGTCGCCGTGATCCGCTTCCAGGGCCCGCGCGCCAACGGCATGCCGGAACTGCACGCGCTGACCCCGGCGCTGTCGAACCTGCAGGACGCCGGCTACCACGTGGCGATGGTCACCGACGGCCGCATGTCGGGCGCGTCGGGCAAGGTGCCCGCTGCGATCCACGTGTCGCCGGAAATCCTGGCCGGCGGTCCGCTCGGCCTGGTGCGCGATGGTGATATCATCCGGGTCGACGCGACCCAGGGCACGCTGGACGCGCTGGTGCCGCAGGAAGTGTGGGCATCGCGCAAGATGGCCACCGCCGACCTCAGCTCGAGCCACATCGGCATGGGCCGTGAACTGTTCGACGTGTTCCGCAAGTCGGTCAGCGCCGCGGAAGAGGGCGCCGCCCATTTCCCGCTGCCGTCGCTGCGCGACACCACCGTTCCGCTGCACGAGGGCACCGACACCGGTGAGATCATGCCGGGTTCCGATGAAGACTTCCTGTTCCGTAAAAACAAGTGAGACGCATTTACCATGACGATGAGTACGACTATGAACCTGCTTGACATCATGCGCTCGGCGAGCGTGATCCCCGTCATCGCGATCGACGACCCCGACCACGCCGTGCCGCTGGCCAAGGCCCTGGTCGCGGGCGGCATCCGCGTGCTGGAAGTGACGCTGCGCACCAAGCACGGCCTGCAGGCGATCCGCGACATGGCCCAGATCGAAGGCGCCATCGTCGGCGTCGGTACCCTGACGCAGCCGGAAGAATTCGCGCAGGCGCGCGATGCCGGCGCGGTGTTCGGCGTGTCGCCGGGCCTGACCCCGGCCCTGATCGACGCCGCCAAGTCGAGCGGCCTGCCGCTGCTGCCGGGCTGCATGACCCCGTCCGAAGTGATGGTGGCGCGCGAAGCCGGCTTCAAGCAGCTCAAGCTGTTCCCGGCGGTGCCGGCGGGCGGCGTCGGCATGCTGAAGGCGATCGGCGGCCCGCTGCCGGACGTGACCTTCTGCCCGACCGGCGGCATCTCGATCGAAACCGCACCGCAGTTCCTGGCGCTGAAGAACGTGGCCTGCGTGGGCGGCTCCTGGCTGACCCCGGCGGACGCCATGAAGAACGGCGACTGGGACCTGATCACCGACCTGGCGCGCTCGGCCGCGGCGCTGCGCAAGCCGGCGTAAGGTCCAAGGGTTTCGATGCGTCGTGTGACGCGCGGGCTCACGCCCGCCGAAACCGCGATGGCGTCGCTGCTGTTCGGCGACGCCATCGACTATGCGCAGGTCCGCATCCACAACCGGCGCTACCTGCCGCTCGGGCTGCAGCCGAAGAACTGCGCGATGACGCCCAACGGCAGCATCTATTTCCACCATTCCTGCTTCCTGCCCGACTATACGGCGGGCGATCCGCTCACCATCCACTGGTTCATGCACGAGATGGCGCATGTCTGGCAGCACCAGCTCGGCTATCCGGTCAAGCTGCGCGGCGCGATCCGCATCGGCCTGCGCTACGCCTACGACCTGCGGCCCGGCGCCACCCTGGCCGACTACAACATGGAAGCCCAAGGCGACCTGCTGGCCGACTATTTCGCACTCAAATACATGCGCAAGCCGCAGGTGATGCGCCAGCGCCGCTACGCGCACAGCCTGGCCCTGTACGAACAGGTGCTGGCCGGCTTCCTGGCCGACCCGGCCGATGTGGCGAACCTGCCGCACGGCGGCGCGCGCCGCTTGATGCGTAGCAGGCAGGCTTGAGCATCGTCAAATAGCTACCCCCACGCCCACGTAACATTTTTCCTCGTTGAAACATTACGAGGCAATCATGGTCGAGCGCGGGATGTCCACCAAGATCGTTACCGGCGCCATCCTGCTGGCGGGACTGGTGCCGACCCTGTTCCCGGTACGGGCTGCCGGCCGCATCGGCGAAGCGGCGGTGCGCGAAGGGCCGCACGGCGGGCCGTGCTTCACGATTTCCGCGCGCGAGGAGCGGCTCGGCACGTCGAATTTCCATGCGGTGTCGGTCACCGACGGCAAGCGCCTGATGTGGAAGATGGCGACGCCGAAGGAGCGCAGCTTCGCGCTCGGCGTCGCCATGTGCGTGCCCTACGGCGGCAGGGTGGCGGCGCTGCCGCGCACCGAAGCGGCCGAGCTGGTGCCGGGCCGCATCTACAGCCTGCGCATCGAGGCGCGCTCGGCCGCGCCGCGCGCCGTACCGCTGGCCTACGAAGCGCGCTTCTGCCTGGCCCGCCAGCCCGACGGCAGCGCCGCGGTGCACCAGATCGTGGCCGGCGAGCGGGTGCCGGCCTGCCGGCAGGGCCGCAACTGACGCCGGCCGGCGCAGCAGCAAGGCATCGTCCATCCTCGATCAGCTTGGCGTAACAATGTCACGCAGCCTAACGGCGAGTAAAAGTCACGATGCATTGTCCTAAGCGATCTTCACCACAGATGGCGTCCGGACCTGGGCATACGATGCCTGCTGGCCAGCCCCGACGGCAGCAAGCTGTACATCGGCGTCGGGTCCAACAGCAACATCACGGAGAACGGCAAGCCGGCCGGGAAGCCGATCGACGTCGTGACCGGCTTCCTGAGCGGCGGCCATGCCAAGGGACGGGCGGTGGGGCTGGCGCTGGACAACAGCGGGGCGCTGCTGGTGGCGGACGATGTCGGCAATAGCGTGTGGCGCGTCAGCGCGGCGGCGCCGGTCACGGTCGCCGCGCTGGCGGCGCCAGCGCCGGCCATGCACTGACGTCGTGCGCAGGACGGGTGCGGCCTTGCCTTGCGGGGAAGGCCGCGCACCCGGGCCGGCGAACGGGGGCGCGCACGCCGGACGGCCTACAGCTCGAGCAGCAGGACGCCCGCACCGACGACGACGGCAAGCAGCGCGCCGATCCGTTGGCGCAGGCGCCGGCGGCGTTCGATGAGTTCATTTGCCGAGCGAAAGGGAAGGCGGCGGCGGTCGGAAAGCACGTTGCTTCCCATACGTTTGAGCTTGCGGATGGATGTCATGGTTCACAGCAGGGTTATGTCGCGGGAGGCCTTGTGGCCCATCGCCTGCATGCAGGCAACCCGAACCGATGTGTGAGCCCGGCAAGCAACGCGACAGGCCGTTGCCGGACGCGAAAGCCCGGCAAGGCAACGAATTGTCTATAAACAAATTATACGACAATTCACATTGTTGCCTTTTTTGAATCGTGCGCGCCTGTCAGCTTGCCGCCGATTGCCGCTACTGCGCGGCGCCCAATGCTTGCAGCCGTTCGCGCGCATGCGCGCTGCCCGGCTCCAGCGCCAGCGCATGGCGGTAATGCGCGACAGCCGCATCGCGCTCGCCGGCCGCTTCGCTGGCCAGGCCCAGGCCGTCGTACAGGAAGTCGAAACGCTCCGGATACAGCCGCACCCCCAGCCCGAACACGTGCACCGCATCGGCCGGGCGCCCGGCCTGCACCAGCTTCAGGCCCCAGTCGCGGATCTGCAGCGCGTCCAGCGAGAGCTCGGGATTGCGGGCATGCAGCTGATCGTACAAGGCGCCGATCTGCGCAAAGCCTTGCCGGCCCAGGCCGTCGAGCAGGGTGTCCATGGTCGGCAGCGGCGTGGCCCCGCGGCGCAATGCAAAGGACAGCATGCCGGGCGGCGTGCGGCCGGCGGCGAGGTCGGCATCCAGCGCGCGGCGCGCCTCGGGATCGTCCTTCAGGCGGGCGTCGAGGAAGCGCTGGACCACGAGCGCGGTGGCGCCGTAGGCCTGCGCCGCCTGTTCGCGCGTGCGGCCCTTGCCTTGCGCGGCACGCGCGGCATCGGGCGCCATGCGCAATGACCACGACGAGAAATCCGTGTGGCTGGCGGTGTCCATGGTGGCCAGGTAGACGTCGGCATAGCGCAGGCGCGCCAGCAGGTCGCCGCCGGCGCCCAGGTCGTCCTGCTCGTCCGGCCCCGTGCTCTGCAGGCGGCTGAGGTAGAGCAGCGGGATGCCCAGCCGTTCCGGCGTGACGTAGCGGGCGGCGCGCGGGCCGCCGTTCAGGTAATCGAAGGCGGCGCGCAGCGGGCTGTCCAGGCTGACCAGCGCGCGGATGCGGTCGTCGCGCGCGGCCGCCAGCACGCTCGCCAGCCCGCCCCAGCTGTGGCCGATGACGCCGATGCGGCGCGGGTCGGCCTGGGGCAGGGTGTGCGCGTAGCCGGTCAGGAAACCGATGTCGGCGGCCTGCGCCTCGGCGCCTTCCAGGTCGGCCGTCATCGCGTGCGAGCGCGGCCCCAGCGAGGCGCTGGCGATCACGATGTAGCCGTGGCTGGCCAGGAATTCGCACAGGTCGGCATTGTCGATGGCATAGGCGCTGTGGCCCGGTGCGTAGATCACGACCGGGAAGGGGCCGCTCCGCTCGGCCGCGTCGCGCACGGCGTGCGCCGGCTGGCGCAGGTCGTTCTCGATGCGCGGGCCGTCGCTGCCGCGGGCGCGCGCCGCCACCAGCTGCTCGGTGGCGCGGCCGACCTGCGCCGGCGTGCGGTCGAAATCCTCTTCGGTGGCCACCGTCGCCACGTAGTCGCGGTAGCGCATCGGCGTGCCGCCGGCGGCGGCTGGATACCACACCAGGGTCTGCAGAGGACGCGCGCGGTCGGCGGCGGTTTCCTGCGCCGTTACCGGATCGCGCGCCTGCCGGTAGACGCGCGCCCGGTCGAGCTGCTGGCGCACGTGGAAGCCGACGCGGTAGGGCCCGGCGGGCGCCGCCAGCGGAAAGTCGGCGGCGACAGAGAGGGGAGCGTTGACGGCGGCGGCAAGCAGCAGGAGCAAGGTAAGGCAGGATCGGCGCATGATGATGTCGGTTTGGCAGCGTGGCTATTCGAATCGCATTGTAGAACTGTAAATTCTTTAGGGCAAACGCGGCGCCACGCCGGCCGGGCCGCCCCTTTCCTGGTCCGCCGGCCCGCGCGATCCGCTAAAATGGCGGCATTCTTTCACTCCCACCCCCATCATGACCCAGGACGAACTCAAGCAGGCAGTCGCCCGCACCGCCATCGATTACGTGGTCGACGGCGAGATCATCGGCGTCGGCACCGGCTCCACCGCCAACTTCTTCATCGACGAACTCGGCAAGATCAAGGACCGCATCAAGGGTGCCGTTGCGTCGTCGGAAGCCACGGCAAGCCGCCTGCGCGGCCACGGCATCGACGTGTTCGACCTGAACGACGTCGACTCGATTTCGGTCTACATCGACGGCGCCGACGAGATCGAAGCCAGCGGCGCGATGATCAAGGGCGGCGGCGCAGCCCTGACGCGCGAGAAGATCGTGGCCTCGGTGGCCAAGCGTTTCGTCTGCATCGCCGACGGTTCGAAGCTGGTGCAGACCATGGGCACCTTCCCGCTGCCGGTGGAAGTGGTGCCGATGGCACGCGCCGCCGTGGCACGCCAATTGACCGCCCTGGGCGGCCAGCCGCGCCTGCGCACCAAACCGGGCACCGACGAGCCTTTCGTCACCGACAACGGCGGCCACCTGCTCGACGTGGCCGGCCTGTCGATCACCGATCCGGTGGCGCTGGAATCCACCATCAACCAGATCGTCGGCGTGATCGCCGTCGGCCTGTTCGCCCGCCGCGGCGCCAACGTCTGCCTGCTGGGCACCGGCGACGGCGTCAAGACCATGACCTTCTGAACGCGGGGGCGCCGATGAAGCCGCTGTTCGCTGTGGTAGTGGGTGCGCTGGCCGGATCGATGCTGCTGGGCGGCTGCTCGGCCTTCCACGGCGGGATGCCGGGCGAGCCGGCCCCGGTCGCCCCGGTGGCCCCAGTCAGCCCTGTTGCGCCGGCCGAGCCGGTTGCCGGGCCGGTCGAGACGATTCCGTTCCGCACCGGCATCTCCTCGGCCACGGTCGAGAAGCTGGGGCGCCAGCAGGCCTGTACCGGCGGCCAGGGCGCCGGCCTGATCACCGAGCCGGGCCCGGTCGAGGTCTACCGCATGCGTTGCGACAACGGCAAGGTGTTCATGGCGCGCTGCGAGTTGCGCCAGTGCCGGCCGATGTCAGGGCCGCAGCGATAAAAAAAAGGGAGCCGGAAGGCTCCCTTTTGCATCCTGACGACGGTGAATCAAGCGGCCGGCGGCACGTAGCCGGCAGCAGCATCGGCGCCTTCGCCGAAGAAATGCTTTTCCATCTGCACCGCCAGGTACTTGCGCGCGCGGGCGTCGGCCATGTTCAGGCGGTTTTCGTTGATCAGCATGGTCTGGTGCTTGAGCCAGCCCTGCCAGGCTTCCTTCGACACGCTGTCGTAGATGCGCTTGCCGAGTTCGCCGGGATAGGGGGCGAAATCGAGGCCTTCGGCTTCCTTGTTCAATTTGATGCAGTGGACGGTGCGGGCCATGTTCTTGCTCCTGGTTTGGTATCTGAAAGCGTGATTATAAGGCTAGCGTGAGAAAGCTACCGAAGCGGCGCTCTTCGTTGCAATATGCACGTCGCCCCTGCGCAGGCAGGGGCCCAAGTTCGCAATGTTCACGTAACTTGGGCCCCTGCCTGTGCAGGGGCGACGCGCATGGGCTGACGCTTACAGGGTCTTGATCAAAATCTGCGACCGCCGCTGCCAGTTGTACATGTGCGCCCGGTCCTTCGGCAGGTCGTCGACCGTGGCCGGCACGAAGCCGCGCTTCTTGAACCAGTGCGAGGTGCGCGTGGTCAGCACGAACAGCTTGGTCATGCCGGCGGCCTTGGCGCGGTTTTCCATGTGCTTGAGGATGCGCTCGCCGTCGCCCTGGGCCTGCGCCTCAGGGCTGATGGTCAGGCATGCCATTTCGGCCATCTTGGAATCCGGGAACGGGTACAGCGCCGCGCAGCCGAAGATCACGCCGTCGTGTTCGATCACCGAGAACTGCTCGATCTCGCGCTCGATCAGCTCGCGGCCGCGCTTGACGAGGGTGCCGTCGGCTTCCAGCGGTTCGATGAGCTTGATAATTCCGCCGACGTCCTCAATTGTGGCAATACGCAGGCTTTCCAGGTTCTCGTGGCTGATCATGGTGCCCACGCCGTCGTGGGTGAACAGTTCGAGCAGGGCCGAGCCGTCCAGCTGGTAAGGCACGATGTGGGCGCGGTCGACGCCGCTGTTGCAGGCCCGGATCGCATGCTCCAGGTAGAACGAGGCGTCGGACGGCAGGAACTCGGCCTGCAGCACGGCTTCGGCCTGGTGCGACGACAGTTCGCGGATGTCGACGCCGGTGGCGTCCTTCATCAGCGCCGTTTCGGTCAGGAAGATCAGCTTTTCGGCGTGCAGGGCGATCGCGGCGGACACCGCCACGTCTTCCATGGTCAGGTTGAACAGTTCGCCGGTCGGGGAGAAGCCCAGCGGCGACAGCAGCACGATGTTGTCCTCGGTCTGCAGGATCGGTGCGATCTTCTCGGCCGCCACCTTGCGGGTGACGCCGGTCAGTTCGTGGTCGACGCCGTCGATCACGCCGAGCGGACGGGCAGTGACGAAGTTGCCGGACACGATGCTGATGTGGGCGTTCGACATCGGCGTGTTGGGCAGCCCCTGGCTGAACGCCGCCTCGATGTCGAGGCGCAGTTCGCCGGCGGCTTCCTTGGCGCATTCCATCGCCGCGGTGTCGGTGATGCGCACGCCGTTGTGGAAGCGCCCTTCGACGTTGCGCAGCGCGAGCTGTTCGGCGACCTGGGGCCGCGAGCCGTGCACCAGCACCACGCGGATGCCGAGACCGACCAGAAGTGACAGGTCCTGGGCCAGCACCGGCAGGGCGCCGGATGCGACCAGTTCACCAGGAAAGGCGACGACGAATGTCTTGCCGCCGAACGCATGAATATACGGCGCGACCGAGCGCAGCCACTGGACGAATTGGGTAGGGTTTTCCATTTGCCGCATTATAATTGGCTGCGCGACTTGCGCACCAAATACCTTGTAAAAATCAATGTCAGAACAGAGTAACAAGCCTTCGCCGAGCCCGGCGCGCGCAGTATCTTCCGAATCGACGTCGACCCCGCCGCGCCGCCAGGCCGGGCAGGGCGAGACACGCGCGCCGCTGACCCGCACGAACGAGCTGCAGGCCAAGCCGGAACGCGCGCACCCCGAAGCGGGCGAGCGCGCCGGCGGCCAGGGTGCGCAGGACGCAACCAAACAGCGTGGCCAGGGCGGGCAGAACAAACCGCGCGGGCAGGGGCGCGAAGGCGCCTTGGCCAGCGCGCTGGCCGACGCCAGGGTGCGCGCGCCGGCCGCCGGTGCTGCGGGCGGGGCGGCGCAGGACGGCGAACGCCAGGCGCGCAAGCCGGGCGAGGGCGAACGCCGCCCGCGCGGCGAGCGGCCGCCGCGCGACGGTGGCGAGCGCCCCGCGCCCCTGCGCACGCCGCTGCCGGCCATCGTGTTCCCGGAAGACCTGCCGGTCTCCGGCCGCCGCAAGGAAATCGCCGAAGCCCTGACCAAGCACCAGGTCATCATCGTCTCCGGCGAGACCGGCTCCGGCAAGACCACGCAGCTGCCGAAGATCTGCCTGGAACTCGGGCGCGGCGAAAAGGGCCTGATCGGCCACACCCAGCCGCGCCGCATCGCCGCATCGAGCACCGCCAAGCGCATCGCCCAGGAACTGGGCACGCCGCTGGGCGAGCACGTCGGCTACAAGGTGCGCTTCAACGACACGCTGCAGCCGGGCGCCTGGGTCAAGCTGATGACCGACGGTATCCTGCTGGCGGAAACGCAGACCGATCCGCTGCTGCGCGCCTACGACACCATCATCATCGACGAGGCGCACGAGCGCAGCCTGAACATCGACTTCCTGCTCGGCTACCTGAAGCAGATCCTGCCGCGCCGTCCCGACCTGAAGATCATCATCACCTCGGCGACCATCGACGCCGAGCGCTTCGCGCGCCATTTCGGCACGCCGGAAAAACCGGTGCCGGTCATCGAAGTCTCGGGCCGCCTGTACAAGGTCGAGGTGCGTTACCGTCCCGTGGACCGCGACCCGGTGGCGGCACCGACCGGCGGCGGCGATAAACCTACCAACAAAGCCCAGGCCGCGCGCGAGAAGCGCGACCTGATCGATGCGGTGGTCGACGGCGTCGATGAACTGTGCCGCCTGGGCTCCGGCGACGTGCTGGTGTTCCTGCCCGGCGAGCGCGAGATCCGCGACTGCGCCGAGGCGCTGCGCAAGCAGCACCCGCCGCACGTCGAGATCCTGCCGCTGTTCGCGCGCCTCTCGGTCGAGGAGCAGGACCGCGTGTTCAGGACTACCAACGCGCGCCGCATCGTCCTGGCCACCAACGTGGCCGAGACCTCGCTGACCGTGCCCGGCATCCGCTACGTGGTCGACTCGGGCCTGGCGCGTGTAAAACGCTACAGCTTCCGCAACAAGGTCGAGCAGCTGCAGGTCGAGCCGATCGCGCAGTCGGCCGCCAACCAGCGCGCCGGCCGCTGCGGCCGCGTGGCCGACGGCGTCTGCATCCGCCTGTACGAGGAAGACGACTTCCTGCAGCGCCCCAAGTTCACCGAGCCGGAAATCCTGCGCTCGTCGCTGGCGGCGGTCATCCTGCGCATGAAGTCCCTGCACCTGACCGACGTCGAGACCTTCCCATTCGTGGAGTCGCCGCAGGGCCGCGCGATCGCCGACGGCTACCAGCTGCTGCAGGAACTGGGCGCGGTCGACGACAACAACGAACTGACGGGCATGGGCCGCAAGCTGGCCAAGCTGCCGCTCGACCCGCGCGTGGGCCGCATGATCCTGGCCGCGGTCGACAACAACAGCCTGACCGAGATGCTGATCATCGCCTCGGCGCTGTCGGTGCAGGACCCGCGCGACCGGCCGATGGAGTACCAGCAGCAGGCCGACGAGAAGCACAAGAAGTTCGCCGATGAACGTAGCGAGTTCCTCAGCTTCGTGAAGATCTGGCGCTGGTTCGAGGATGCCATCGAGCACAAGAAGACCAACCGCCAGCTGCAGGAAAACTGCCGCGAGAACTTCCTGTCGCAGGTGCGCCTGCGCGAGTGGCGCGACGTGCACTCGCAGCTGCTGACCATCGTGCGCGAGCAGGGCTGGCGCCTGAACGAGCTGCCGGCCACCTACGACCAGGTGCACCTGGCGCTGCTGACCGGCCTGCTGGGCAACATCGGCTACAAGATCGAAGAGGAAGGCGCGACTGCATCCCGCGCCGCGCAGGGCGGCGGCGGCTACCTCGGTGCGCGCGGCATCAAGTTCCACATCTGGCCGGGTTCCTCGCTCGGCAAGAAGGCCGGCAAGTGGGTGATGGCGGCCGAACTGGTCGAGACCACGCGCCTGTACGCGCGCTGCGTGGCCCAGATCCAGCCCGAGTGGATCGAGAAGATCGGCGGTCACCTGCTGAAGAAATCGTGGGGCGAGCCGCGCTGGGAAAAACGCAGCGCGCAGGTTACCGCGAGCGAGCGCGCGACCCTGTACGGCATCGTGGTCTACAGCCAGCGCCGCATCAACTACGCGCTGCATAACCCGGCCGAGGCCCGCGAGATCTTCATCCGCGACGCGCTGGTGTCCGGCGACTACGAGACGCGCGCGCCGTTCTTCGCGCACAACCACAAGCTGGTGCGCGAGATCGAGAACCTCGAACACAAGTCGCGCCGCCTCGATGTGCTGGTGGACGACCAGCTGATCGCCGCCTTCTACGACCAGCAGATCCCGGCCGACGTGGTGAACGGCGCCGGCTTCGAGAAGTGGTACAAGGACGCCTCGCGCGACAACCCCAAGCTGCTGTACCTGGTGCGCGAAGAACTGATGCGCCACGAGGCGGCCGGCGTCACCACCGAGCTGTTCCCGAAGACCATGAACGTCACCGGCATCGAGATGGCGCTGACCTACCACTTCGAGCCGGGCAGCCCGCGCGACGGCGTCACCTTGAGCGTGCCGCTGTTCGCGCTGAACCAGATTCCCCAGGAGCGTCCGGGCTGGCTGGTGCCGGGCATGCTGAAGGAAAAGGTGCAGCTGCTGTTGAAAAGCCTGCCGCAGAAGCTGCGCCGCCACTGCGTGCCGCTGCCGGACTACGCGGCCGGCTTCTTCGAGCGCAACCAGGACCCGGTGCGCTTCGGCCGCGGCGACCTGGTCGACGCGCTGATCGCCGACATCCACCAGCACACCAGCGCGCGCGTGTTGAGCACCGACTTCAAGCTGGAGACCCTGCCGGCCCATCTGTTCATGAACTTCAAGGTGGTCGACGAGCATGGCCGCCAGCTCGACATGGGCCGCAACCTGGCGACGCTGCAGGCGGAGCTGGGCGGCCAGGCGCGCCAGAGCTTCCAGCGCATGGCCGAGCAGACCCCGGCATCCAGTGCCACGGTGCAGGCGGCGTTCGGCAAGGCCGGGCCGGCGGCGGCGCCCGCGCCGGCATCCTCATCCGCCTCCGCGAAGGGCAAGGCCAATGCACCGGCCGCACCGGAGCAGAAGGCGCCGGCAGTCAGCCAGCATACCAACATCACCAGCTGGACCTTCGGCGAACTGCCCGAGCTGCTGGAGATCAAGCAGGGCAAGCTGACCCTAATCGGCTTCCCGGCGCTGGTCGACAAGGGCACAGCCTGCGACCTGGAAGTGTTCGACGACCCCAATGTTGCGGCGCGCACCCACCGCATCGGCCTGCGCCGCCTGTTCGCGCTGCAGTTCAAGGAACAGCTGAAGTTCGCCGAGAAGAACGTGCCGGGCCTGCAGCAGATGGGCATGCAGTTCATGTCGGTCGGCTCGCCGGACGAGCTGCGCGAGCAGATCGTCAACAAGGCGATCGACATCGCCTGCCTGCAGGACCCGCTGCCGGTTGACGCGGCCTCGTTCAACAAGCGCCGCGACGAAGGCAAGGGCCGCCTGGGCCTCCTGATCAACGAGATCGCGCGCCTGGTCGGCTCGATCCTGGCCGAGTTCCACGGCCTGCCGAAGAAGCTGCAAGGCCTGCCGCAGGCGGTCGCCGCCGACATGCAGGCGCAGCTGCAGGGCCTGGTGCACAAGCGTTTCGTGGCCGAGACCGAGTATACCCAGCTGTCGCACTTCCCGCGCTACCTGAAGGCGATGAACATCCGCCTGGAGAAGCTGCGCACGAATGCGTCGCGCGACGCCCAGCTGATGGCCGAGTGGCAGAGCGCCGCCAGCCAGTTCCAGCGCACGGTGAAGAACCAGCCGATGAAGAACCTCGACCCGCGCATGATCGAGTTCCGCTGGATGCTGGAAGAGCTGCGCGTGTCGCTGTTCGCGCAGGAGCTGCGTACGCCGATGCCGGTGTCCAGCAAGCGGCTGCAGAAGGTGTGGGAGTCGATGCTGCGCTGATGCCGCCCTACAGGCTGGGCGACAGGCCGCCATCGACACGCAGGTTGATGCCCGTGATATAGGCGGCCAGCGGACTGGCGAGAAAGGCTGCCGCGTTGGCAATATCGTCGAGCTGTCCGACCCGCCCGACCGGTACCTGCGCGAACAGCGGCAGGACGGTCCGTTCGATCTCGCTCCAGGGCGCGTCGTGCGCCACCCCTTTTTGCACGGCGGCTTCGCGAAACTTGCGATCCAGCGTCTCGCTGTGGATGGTGCCGGGCGAAATGGCGTTGACGGTGATGCCTTCCGCGGCCACGGCCTTGGCCAGCGAAGCGGTCATGGCATTGATGCCTGCCTTGCAGGCAGCGTAATCGGCCCCGCCGGCGGGTGGCATGGTGGCGGCCAGGCTGGAGATATTGATGACGCGTCCCCATTTCGCCCGGCGCATGGCCGGCAGCAGGCGCGTGGTGACGCGCAGCGCTGCGAGAACGTTGCGGTCATACGCCTGTGCCCACTGCGCCGGCCGGGCGGTGGCCCAGTCCTCCTTCGCCACGCCCGATCCGCCGGCGTTGTTGACGAGGATATCGATCGAGCGGACCAGCTTCCCGGCGTCGTCCGCCAGCCGCTCCACCGCGGCATCGTCGGTCAGGTCGCCCAGCACGACGTGGGCGCGGCCGCCCCGTGCGACGATCGCATGGGCGACATCGTCGGCCTGCGCGCGATCGCGGCCGTGCACGACGACGATGGCGCCTTCGCGGGCCAGCTTCCTGGCGATACCTGCGCCGATTCCCTTGCTGCTGCCGGTCACCAGCACCGTTTTTCCATCCAGTTGCAAATCCATCCTGTACCTCCGTCTCAGTGAGGCACATGCTAAAGTCGAAGGATGAGTGAAACAAGTACGCACTTTTTTGTACCTATCCCGGTCGACGCCAAGACGCGCGCAAGCTGTCTCGGGCCTGACGGTGCGGTCGACCATGTGCGCCGGGTGATCCACATGATCCAGGGCCGCTGGAAGCTGCCCATCCTGTTCCGGCTGTATGCCGATCCGGCACTGCGCACGCTGCAATTGAAGCGGGATCTGCACGGCATTTCGCAGAAGGTGCTGACCCAGCAATTGCGGGAACTGGCCGGTGACCGTCTTGTCGAACGCGTCGATTACCAAGAGAAGCCGCTGCGGGTCGAATACCGTTTGTCCCCGATCGGCCGCGACCTGATGCCGCTGTTGGTTGCCGCGCGCGCGTTTTCGGTCGCTCACGCGGCCGACGGTGCGGCGCACCATGAAGCGCCAGGCAAATCCTGACGGCCGCATGATGCGGCGGCATCTCAGAACGCGTGATCGATCCCCACCCGCAGCACCCGCTGCGACTGCCCGCTGGCCACCGCCGCGCCCTGGATCACCGCATGCGCGCCATCCCCCGACGCGCGCTGGAAGGCCGCGGCCGCATACACGACGGTGCGCGGCGACAGTGCCACCATGTCGATCAGGTTCAGCTGGTTCCAGCGTACCCCTGCCATTTTCGACGCCGTCATCGACACGCCGGCGGTATTCGCCCTGGCGACGGCGATCCGGGTGCCCAGTTCCAGGTTGCGCATGGTGGCGCTGCCGCCCGGCGCTTCCAGCTTGATCTGGGTGAACATCGCGCTCGGCGTGAATCGCCCGGCCTTGTAGGCCGCGGTGATGCCGGCGCTGGTCATCCTGTCGGCGTTGAAGTTGGTGTAGGTGGCGTTCGGCGCGGCGGCGTCGCGGCTCAGGGTCTGGCCGAGCAGGCTGTCGAAGCCGAGCGTGCCGCCCAGGTTCAGCGCACGGTTGTTCGACACCGTGTAGGCCGCGGCGCCCAGCAGCGGGCCGCCGGTGTAGCGTACGCCCAGGCTGTACGAGCGGCCGCGGTTGAAGTCGTCGGCCTGCTCGCCGAAGCCGTTCATCGCGCCGAAGGTAAAGCCGTGGATGGTGGGCGACTCGTACTTGATGGCGTTATCGATCTGGAACTGGTTGGCCTGGTTGTCCAGGTTCGCCGGGTGGAAGAAGTACAGCGAGGCCAGCGAGCCGTTGCCGGTATAGCGCAGGTAGTCGTACATGAAGTCCGGCATGTGGCCGAGCGAGACCGTGCCGGCCTGCGTCGACAGGCCGACCCAGGCGGCGCGGTTGAACAGGCTGTTGGCGCGCTTCTGCGTGCCGTCGTCGATGTTGTAGCCGGCTTCCAGGCCGAACAGCGCTTTCATGCCGCCGCCCAGGTCCTCGCTGCCGCGAAAGCCGAGGCGGTTGGGCGAGCGGTTGCCGGTGTCGAGCTTGGTGCTGCGCGCGCCGCGCTCGTCGTTGAAGCTCGAGATGCCGGCGTCGACGCTGCCGTAGATGGTGACGCCGGTCTGGGCGTGGGCGCCGGCGGCGGCCAGCAGCAGGATGGGGAAGAGGGAATTCGGTGTGCGCACGGTGTCTCCTGGTGCAATGTCATGGGTGAAGATGGCGGACGCTGCTCCCGCGTTCGTGCGCGGGATGCGCGAAGCCAGGCCCGCGGCGCACCAGGGCGCCGCGGAGCGAAGTCCGGCAGGGGTGAAAATTCAGGCGCGGCGGCGGCTCGTCACGCCGATAGCCAGGGCCGCGATGCCGGCGATGAAGACCGGGATCGCGCCGACCAGGAACAGCTCGCGCATGTTCCACTGCATCGACAGCAGCACGCCGCCGATGACCGGGCCGAGCACCGAGCCGATGCGGCCGATGCCCAGCGACCAGCCGATGCCGGTGGCGCGGATCGCGGTCGGATAGGCTTTCGCCGCCAGCGAGTTGGCGCCGATCTGGCCGCCGATCACGCAGAAGCCGGCGCAGAAGATGGTCGCCACCAGCGCCGGCGTCGAGCCGCCCGACATGCCGACCGCCGCGATGAAGATGGCGGCCAGGAAGTAGATGACGGCCAGTGCGTAGAACGGCGCCACCTTGTCGAACACGCGGCCCAGCACCAGCGTGCCGACGGTGCCGCCGACCTGCAGCATGGCGGTGATCAGGGCCGCCGAGCTGACCGGGATGCCGGCGTCGTGGATCACGGTCGGCAGCCAGTTGGACAGGAAGTACAGGTCCATCAGGCTCATGAAGAAGACCACCCACAGCAGGCAGGTGAGCAGGGTGCGCTTGTCGGCGAACAGCTGGCGCACCGGCGATTTGCCGACCTTGTGCTCGTCGGCTAGGTAGGCGACGTTCTTGCCGGCCAGTGTTGGATCGATCTTTTCCATGATGGCGGCGATGCGGCCCTTGTCGCCGCCGTTCAGCACCATGAAGCGTACCGATTCCGGCAGCCAGCGCCACACGGCGATGGCGCCCAGCAGCGGCAGCACGCCGCCGGCGACGAACACCGAACGCCAGCCGAAGTCCGCGATCAAGACCGCCGCGGCCAAGCCACCGAGCGCGGCGCCCAGCGAGAAACCGCAGAACATCACCATGACGGCGGTCGAGCGCACCCGCTCCGGCGCGTACTCGCTGGTCAGCGCGATCGCGTTCGGCATCACGCAGCCCAGGCCGAGGCCGGTCAGTAGGCGCAGCACCAGCAGGCTGTCGATCGAGCCGGCCAGCACGGTCAGCAGCGACATGATCGCGAAGAACACCAGGCCGCCGAGCAGCACCGGACGGCGGCCGATGCGGTCCGACAGCGGGCCGCCGATCAGCGCGCCGAGCATCAGGCCGACCAGGCTGGCCGAGAATACCGGGCTGAGGGCGGCGCGGCTGACCCCGAGTTCCTTGATGATGGCCGGCGCCACGTAGCCGATGGCCTGCGTGTCGAAACCGTCCAGAAAGACGATCAGCGCGCACAGCCCCGTGACGAGGAAGTGGTAACGCCCGAAGGGACGTTCGTCGATGCGCTCGCGAACGTTCACCGTTGTTTGCATGTCCATGTTGTCTCCTGATTCTCTTCTGTTTTATGGTGGCGCTGGGCGCTCTTGTGATTGATTTATTCGGCGTCGGGCTGGCGTGACGGATGCGCATCCGCGAAGGCCGGCAGCCGCTCGCAGGCGGCCACGATGCCTGCGATGAGCGGCCAGGCCTTGATGTCGATGCCGAAGCGTCCGGCGTTGAAGGCTTGCGGCACCAGGCAGCAGTCCGCCATGCCCGGCTGTTCGCCGTGGCAGAAGGTGGCGGGCTGCCTGCGCCGCGCCAGCAGCGCCTCGACCGCGTCCAAGCCGCCTTCGGTCCAGTGACGGATCCAGGCCGTCTTCTGCGCTTCGCTCAGCCCCAGCTCGCCGGTCAGGTACTTCAGCACGCGCAGGTTGTTCAGCGGGTGGATCTCGCAGGCGATGGTCTGGCTCAGGGCGCGTACCCAGGCGCGCTCGTTCGGGCTCGAAGGCAGCAGCTGCGCGCCCGGCCGGGTCTCGTCCAGCCACTCGATGATCGCCAGCGACTGGATGAGCGTCGTGCCGTCCTCGAGCGCCAGCACCGGCACCACCGCGTCCGGGCTGAGCGCGCGGAAGGCGGGCGCGAACTGCTCGCCGCCGTTGCGGTTCAGGTGTACCGGCAGGTAGTTGTAGTCCAGTCCCTTGAGCCCGAGCGCGATGCGCACCCGGTAGGAGGAAGAGCTGCGGAAGTAGTTGATCAGGTCAATCTGCATCGGCAGCACCCACCTTGGCGGAAACCTTGACGCGGATCTCGCCCAGCCCATCGACCCCGCCGTGCATCTCGTCGCCCGCCACCACGGCGCCGACGCCGGCCGGGGTGCCGGTATAGATCAGGTCCCCCGGGTGCAGCTCGAAGTAGCGCGACAGGTAGGCAATGGTTTCGGGCACGTTCCAGATCAGCTTGTCGAGCGTGCTGTCCTGGCGCTGTTCGCCGTTCACATCGATCCAGATGCGCGCCTTCTCGATGCCGCTTACCTGGTCTGCCGGGACGATCGGGCCGATCGGCGCCGACTGGTCATAGGCCTTGCCCAGCTCCCACGGGCGGCCGGCCTTGCGCAGTTCCATCTGCAGGTCGCGGCGCGTCATGTCGATGCCGACCGCGTAGCCGAAGATGTACCCGGCGGCGTCGGCTTCCGCGATGTCGGCGCCGCGCTTGCCGATCGCGACCACCAGCTCGATCTCGTGGTGCACGTTCGACGATCCCGGCGGGTACGGGATGGTGGCCGTCTCGCCGGGCGCCACGTTGACGATGGCATCGGCCGGCTTGGCGAAGAAGAAGGGCGGTTCACGGCCGGTGAAACCCATCTCCTGGGCGTGCTCGACGTAGTTGCGGCCGACGCAGTAGATGCGGCGCACCGGGAGGGTCTTGTCGGTGCCGGCCACGGGGACGGCGGCGACGGGAAGTTCGAACAGGTGGGACATGCGGGATTCCTTCTGGATGATTTATACGTCGAGCCGCTGCTCGCGGTGGATGCCGAGGGCTTGCTGCACCGGACGGTCGGAAAAACTGAACAGGACCACGTCGTCCTCGGCCTCGAAACGCACCGTGTGCCAGGACGGCAGCACGAAGTGGTCGCGCGGGCCGAAAGGGAAGCGCCAGGTTCGCTCGCCGTGCGTGACCACGGCGGTGCCGCGGCCTTCGACCACCGAGACCACGGTGCCGTCCGTATTGCGGTAGGGCTTGCCCCTGAAGCCGGCCGGCAGCAACTGCATGAAGGTGCCGATGGTCGGCATCGCCCAGCCGCCGGTGGCCGGGTTCACGTAGCGCATCTTGACGCCGTGCCAGTCGTCCACCGGGCCGTTGCGGCGCAGGGTTTCCAGCGCTTCGCGGGTGCGGGCATACGGATAGTTGAAGATCGGCGAGGTCGCGCGGTAGGGCGCGTCGTACTCGAGCGGCAGCATGTTGGCGCCGTAGCGCGCGAAGCTGTCGCCTTCGGCGCGGGTCAGCGGCTGCTCGGCTTCCGGGTAGTTCTCGGCGAAACCGGCTTCGAAGAAGCGCAGCATCGGGATGTCCAGGCCGTCGAGCCAGACCACCGGCTCGCCGCCCTCGGATTCGGCACGGTTGCCGTGGTCGTGGAAAGTCCACGACGGGGTGATGATGAAGTCGCCCGGGTGCATTTGCGTGCGTTCGCCGTTGACCGCGGTCCAGGCCGTGGCACCCTCGACGATGAAGCGCAGCGCGCTCTGCGTGTGGCGGTGGCTGGGCGCGATCTCGCCCGGCATGATCAGCTGCAGGCCGGCGTACAGGCTTTGCGTGATGCTCGCCTTGCCGGTCAGCGCCGGGTTTTCCAGCACCAGCACGCGGCGCACGGCCTCGGCCGCGGTGATCAGGCTGCCGGCGCGCATCAGGTGCGGGCGCAGGGTGTCGTAGTGCCAGAAGTGCGGCTGGACCGCGGGTGCCGGTTCCTTCGGCACCAGCGTGTGCAGCGATTCCCACAGCGGCGCCAGCTGCAGCGTGGCGATTTCCTGGTAATAGTGCAGACGGTCGTTCATGCGGTTCTCCTCAGGCGCGCGCGGCGCCGTTGAGTGCATCGCGGTTCAGGCCGGCGACGTTCTTGTAGCTGTTCGAGATCGCGGCCAGCGCGTCCTGGCTGATGACGTCGTCGATGGCCGAGAAGCGCGCGCCGCCGGTCAGTTCGTGCACGGTTTTCAGGATCGCGTCGGGCGGTGCGGTGCGGTTCATCAGCACCACGTCGCCGGTGGCTTTCACGCGGATGCGGTCGTAGGCGGTGAGGGCGTCCTCGGTCAGGCCCAGCGCTTGCAGCTGCTCGACCAGGCAGGGCGCGTCCAGGATCGCCTGGCCGGCGCCGTTCGAGCCGCGCGGCACCATCGGGTGGGCGGCGTCGCCCAGCAGCGTGACGCGGCCGAAGCTCCAGCGCGGCAGCGGGTCCTGGTCGACCATCGGGTATTCGAGGATGTTGTCGGTGGCCCGGATCATGGCGGCGACGTCGAGCCAGTCGAAGTGCCAGTCGGCGAAGGCCGGGAAGAAGTCTTCCAGGCGGCCCTGGCGGTTCCAGTCGCGCCGCGCCGGCTGTTCTGCCTCGATCTCGGCGACCCAGTTGATCAGCTGGTTGCCCTGGCCGTCGACGTTGTCGCGGATCGGGTAGATCACCATCTTGCCGACCGAGAGCCAGCCGGCGCGCACCATGGTGGCGCCGGACAGGAAGGGATTCATCACGGTGGTGCCGCGCCACATGTTCACGCCCGAATAGCGCGGGGCGCCATCGTTCGGATACAGCTGCTTGCGGATCGCCGAATGGATGCCGTCGCAGCCGACCGCCAGTTTCGCACGCACCGGCGCCTGGGCCTGGCCGGAGGCGTCGTCGAAGCGCAGGGTGACGCCTTGCCCGTCCTGGTCGAAGCCGGCGCAGCGGCGGTTGGCGACGATGGCATCGGAGCCGATGCGCTCGCGCACCGTCTGCAGCAGCACGGCTTGCAGGTCGCCGCGGTGGATCGAGAATTGCGGCCACTTGTAGCCGGCGTAGCGGCCGGCCGGCTCGCTGTAGACGAACTGCCCGTGGGCGCTGTAGAACGCCGACTCTTTCGTCGTGACGCCGACCTTGCCCAGTGCGTCCAGCAGGCCGAGGCCGTCGAGCACGCGCACCGCATGCGGCAACAGGTTGATGCCCACGCCGAGGGGTTTGATCTCCGGGGCCGCTTCGTAGATGCGGCAGGCGATGCCCGCGGCATGCAGGCTGAGCGCCAGGGTGAGGCCGCCGATGCCGGCGCCGACGATCGCGACATCGCAATCGAACTGTTCCTGATTCATTTGAGGTCCTTGTGTCAATCGGTACCGGCCGAAGCCGGCTGTCTCCGGTGACCCCATTTAAAACCTGTTCCAGGTATTATGGAAATTTGAATATGATATCAATTCATAAGTAACTCTCATGAATTACTCGTTCCGCCAATTGAAGGCTTTCCTGCTCGTGAGCGAACTCGGCAATTTCACGCGGGCGGCCGAACGCATGCACATCACCCAGGCCGGCCTGAGCGTCATGATGCGCGAGCTGGAAGCGCAGTTCGGCAGCCGCCTGTTCGACCGCACCACGCGCAACGTCGGCTTGACCGCCGCCGGCGAGAAACTGCTGCCGGCGGCGCAGTCGGCGGTCGAGCAGCTGGAGCAGGCCGCCGCCGCGATCGGCGACATCGGTCACCAGGCGCGCCAGACGCTGCGCGTGGCGGCCACGCCGCTGGTCTCGTCGAGCCTGCTCCCGGAAGTGTTCGGCGCCTTCCACCGCAAGCACCCGCACGTGAACCTGCAGCTGCAGGATGACGACCTGGCGCGCGTGCATGCGCTGGTGGAATCCGGCGAAGCGGATTTCGGACTGGGCTTCTTCTTCAAGGCCGAGCGCGGCATCGAGCGCACGCTGCTCTATTCGTTTTCATTGATGCGGGTGGCGCCGCTGCAGGGCCGCCGCGCGCTGGGCCGGCAGCCGGTGGGCAAGGTGAAGTGGAGCGCGCTGCAGGACGAGCGCCTGATCGGCCTGCCGCGCGACAACCCGATCCAGCAATTCGTCGACAACCACCTGGCCAAGATCGGCCGGGGCAACGAAGACAGGGCGTGCTTCCGCCACTTCGACACCTTGATCGGGATGGTGGCGGCCGGCATGGGATCGACGGTGATCCCGTCGTTTGCGCTGCTGGCCTGCCGCCATCACCAGGTGGCGACCGATATCCTGGTCGAGCCCGAGGAAAGCCTGGGTTTCTACCGCATCAGCAAGCGCGGCCGGGGCGAGCCGGCGCTGATGCAGGAGTTCAGCGATACGCTGGTGTCGCTGCTGCCGCGCTAGGAGCGCCCGACAGAATCTCCATGGCGGCGTTGCCTGGGCTCGGCGTACCTTGCCCTGAAGGTCTTGTCGGACGCGCCAAGGCCGGTCAACCGATATTGCTGCCGCGAATGCGGCTGAGGTCGGTATCGCCGCCCTGGTTCCCGGCGCGCGGATCGGGGCTGATGCCGCTGCTCGTACCCAGGTCGCCTGCGCCCGTACCGGTGCCGGGTGTGCCGGCCACCGTACCCGGCGCCATCGCCGGCGCACCCGGGCGGCTTGGATCGGTGCCGTAGAAGCTGTGGATCGAATTGGCCCACTGCATGTCGGCCATGTCGGGCCAGGCGTCCTTGTTGAAGCCGGGCGCGGTGGCCAGGCGGTCCTTGTCGACATTCAGCAGGAAGCGCTTGTTCGCGGTGTCCAGGTGCAGCGCCTGCCAGGGCACGGCGAACAGCTTTTCACCCATGCCCAGGAAGCCGCCGAAGGCCAGCACCGCGTAGGCGACCTGGCCGGTCTGCATGTCGAGCATGATCTCCTTGATCTCACCCAATTCCACGCCGTAGGCATTGACCACGGTCTCGCCGAGCAGGGTATCGGCACCCATCAGCGACGGACCCGGGCCCGCGCTGTCGCTGGACTTGTACATGCCGTATTTGTCGCGTTCCGTATAGCTCATGGTAATTTGCTCCTGGGTCGATGCAATCAGGGTAGAAAGTTATTCCACCGTTAGTTTGATGCAGATCAACTGTGTAAATGGTCGGCAAAGACGCCTCACCATCCGGCGCGCGGGCCACGTATGCTTGAGTTTTCGTTAATGCTCGGTAACGCACAGAAGCCAAGCAGCGGCATGGTTATTCTGGCAATAAATTGGAGCTCAACAACATGCCTATCACCCCACGCTGCAACTACGCCGGGCCGCTCGGCCAGGCCATTCCGACCCGCTCCCTGGCGGCCTCAGTGACGGCCTCAGTGGCTGCTGTCGTGGCGGCTTCCTGTGCCGCGGCGTTTGCCGCCATCTTCCGGCTGCGCCGCTGAGCGCAGCCGTGAATGCACAGGCGCTTACGGGAAACCGGCGCCGCCGGTCACGCCGTACACCTGGCCGGTGGTGAAGCTCGACTCCGCCGAGGCTAGATTGACGTAGGCGCCGGCCAGCTCGCCCGGCTGGCCCGGCCGTTTCATCGGCGAATCCGCACCGAATTTCTCCAGCCCTTCCTGGGTCTGGCCGCCGGTCACTTGCAGCGGCGTCCACACCGGGCCCGGCGCCACCGCGTTCACGCGGATGCCTTTCTCGGCCAGTTGCTTGGCCAGTGCCTTGGTGAAGGCGACCTGCGCGGCCTTGGTCGACGCATAGGCCAGCAGGTTGGGCGAGGGGTCGTAGGCCTGCACCGAAGCAGTCACGATGATGCTGCTGCCGCGCGGCATCAGCGGCACCGCCGCCTTGACGATCCAGAACATCGCATACAGGTTGGTCTTGAAATGCTGGTCCATCTCGGCCGTCGTGAGGTCGAGGATGGATTCGAGCGATTGCTGGCGTGCGGCGTTGCTGACCAGGATGTCGAGGCCGCCCAGCTGGCGCGCGGCATCGGCCACCAGTTTCTTGCAGAAGTTCTCGTCGCGGATGTCGCCGGGGATCAGGACCGCCTTGCGGCCGGCCTGGCGGATCAGCTCCGCGACTTCGCGCGCATCGGGTTCCTCGGCCGGCAGGTAGTTGATGGCGACGTCGGCGCCTTCGCGCGCGTAGGCAATCGCGGCGGCGCGGCCCATGCCGGAATCGCCGCCGGTGATCAGGGCGCGGCGCCCGGTCAGGCGGCCGCTGCCGCGATAAGTGGTTTCGCCATGGTCCGGACGCGGCGTCATCTTGCTGGCCAGGCCGGGCCATTCCTGCTTCTGGCGCTGGAACGGCGGTTTCGGGTAGTCCGGCGGGGTCAGCGGACGCGGCGGGTTGGTAGCCTGCGCACCCTGTGCCTGGCCCAGGCCCGGCGCCAGGGCCGCGCCGCCGGCGATGCCGGCCGCGACCGTGCCCACGAAGCGGCGGCGCGAGGGTTGGACGGTGTTGTCGGCTGCCGGGTTATCCGGTTTGTCGTTCTGCGAATCCATTGTTTAAAGCTCCCGATCATCGATTGATAATTGAACAAATCCTAGCTTCAATCGACATCGGGGCGCGTTCGCTAGACTGCAGGAAAGAATTTTGAACATGCGCAGCGCCGGCTGCTGCCATGGGGACAGCGAGGCGATACCGTACAAGACGCGACAGCTTGGCGTAGACGAACGTGCTTGCCTTGATGCATTATTCGCACGGCAATATCCGTTCACAAACACAAGCGAGGATGACGATGAAACGATGGATGCTGGCCGTTCTACTGTGTGCAGCAGGCGCTGCTCAGGCGAACTCGGCGTGCGACAAGCCGCAGAAGGATTTCGACGGTCTGTATTGCCTGAACAAGGTGTATCAGGAAGCCGACAAGGAACTCAACGACAACTACGGCAAGCTGGCCGGCAAGCTGGATGCGGACGGCAAGAAGCGCCTGAAGGCGGGCCAGCTGCAGTGGATCGAAGAGCGCAACGGCAGCTGCTCCAGGCGCGAGGGCACGGCCTTTTTCGTCAACCTGGAGTGCGCGACCGGCACCACCATCCGGCGCTCGCAGTTCCTGCAGGACCGTGTGCGCGAATGCGCGAGTGCCGGCTGCCAGAACAGCAAATTGTAACCCGCCAGCCCCGCACGTTGCGGGGCTGGAAGGGCGGCGAAGGGTCAGTCCAGGTCCGACGCGTCGTGGCGCTCGGCCACCTGGGTTTCCGGCGCGCCGCGCATGCTGTTGACGCGGCGGCCGCGCTGGACGGCCGGGCGGGCCGCGATCTCATCGGCCCAGCGGCGCACCTGCTGGTAGTTGTGCACCGACAGGAACTCGGCGGCGCCGTACAGCTCGCCCAGCACCAGGCCGCCGTACCAGGGCCAGATCGCCATGTCGGCGATGGTGTACTCGTCGCCGGCGACGAAGCGGCGCTCGGCCAGCAGGCGGTCCAGCACGTCGAGCTGGCGCTTGGTTTCCATCGCGTAGCGGTTGATCGGGTATTCCAGCTTTTCCGGCGCGTAGGCGAAGAAGTGGCCGAAGCCGCCGCCCACGAAGGGCGCCGAGCCCATCTGCCACATCAGCCAGTTGAAGGTCTCGGTGCGGGCCACCAGGTCCTTGGGCAGGAAGGCGCCGAACTTCTCCGCCAGGTAGACCAGGATCGAGCCGGATTCGAACACGCGCACCGGCGTGTCGCCGCTGCGGTCGAGCAGGGCCGGGATCTTGGAGTTCGGGTTGATGTCGACGAAGCCGCTGCCGAACTGGGCACCTTCGCCGATCTTGATCAGCCAGGCATCGTACTCGGCGCCGCCGTGGCCGGCCGCCAGCAGCTCTTCCAGCATGATGGTGACCTTCTGGCCGTTCGGCGTGCCGAGCGAGTACAGTTGCAGCGGGTGCTTGCCGACCGGCAGTTCCTGCTCGTGGGTGGCGCCGGCGATCGGACGGTTGATGTTGGCGAAGGTACCGCCGGACTGGGTAGCCGGGGACCAGACGCGCGGCGGGACGTAGGGCGAGAAGGGATTGGAACTGCTCATCGGGCTCTCCTTGTGTGATTGCTATCGAGGTCCACGATGATGCCGCAAATTCGCCGGGCTTGCCGAAGGCGGCCTTGTGTGCGGGTGCGCCGCTCAGCGCAGCAGCTTCAATCCCGGCGGCAGCGCGTCGCCGAACATGCGCGTGGCGCTGGCCTGGTCCAGTTCCACCACCTCGCGCACCATCGCGGCCCAGGCGGGCGGGGCGCCGCTGGCGGCCAGCTTGTGCAGCACCTGTTCGCGCAGGGGCTCGCCGATGTCGCGCGAGCGGTCGCCGGTTTTGCGGGCGATGTGGGCGGCGGCGAAGCCGGCCGGTTCGATGCGCTTCCAGTCCAGCGTCAGGAGTGCGGCCAGCCAGCGCTCGGCCGCTTCGGTGCCGGCGACTTCGTGGGCGCTGGACTGCAGCGACTGGCGCGCGCCGACCCGGGCCAGCGCCCACAGGTAGCGCGCGTAGGTGGCGGCGCTCTTCGGGTCCGGCTTGAGCGCCGCGGGCAGGGCCATGATCTGCCCCAGCATCCAGTCGCCGATTTCGGCCTTGTAGGCGGACGGGATGCGTTCCAGCGAGGCGCCCAGGCGCAGCATGTCGTCCTCGCTGCCGTCGACCAGCGTGACCGGACGTTTGGCGCGGTCCGCCGGCTCGGCCTGCAGGTTGAAGGCGAAATCGTCGAGCAGGCGCAGCTGCGCCTCGGTGGACAGCCCGCCGGCCACGCGGCGCCACAGCGTCCACCATTCGGCGCGCACCTGGCTGTCCTTGTGGTACTGCACGCCGTTCGGGAACAGGGCCCACAGCTGTTCGATGCGCCATTCGTCGAGCGGGTGGCCGAAGCCGGGGCGCAGGCACCAGCCGGCCAGGTTGAGCCAGACGCGTTCGTGCTCGCTCGACCTGCGCCGGCCCTTCGCTCGCTCCATCAGCGCGTCGAACAGGCGCCGCAGCAATGGCGTTTCCCAGCGTTCGCGGCTGCCCAGCAGGTGCTCGAGGGTGGCGCGCAGCTGGCGTACTTCCTTCGCGTCCACCTGCTGGTTGCGGCTGCCGAAGATGCGGTCGATGTGCTTGATGGCGTCGTCGAGGCGTGGCGGCAGGGCGGCATCGCCACTGGCTTCGTCGGCGCCTGCGTCGGCATCGTCCTGCGCGCGCAGCTGGAATTCGAGCTGCCAGCGCTGGCCGCTGCCATCCTCGGCCACGCAATGCACGGCCAGGGTGCCGACCTCGGACAGCGAGGCCGCCAGCTGGACCGGGATTTCTCCGGTGCGCGTGGCCTTGTCCCCGTTCGTGTTCCGGGCGCGCAGCACGGTGGCGATGGCCGGCAGGCGCACCACCTCGGCCGCGTCCAGCTCGACGAGGTCGCCGGGTCGGGCCGCATCGCTCACCGACGACACCAGGTGGAAGCGCACCGGCCGCCCCAGGCGCAGCGCGAAGCTGCGTTCCGACAGCAGCACTTCGCTGCCGGCGGCGGCCCCGCGCGGCAGGATGCAGACCGCGCGCAGCTTGTTGTCGTTGGCCTTGTCGTCCAGCAGCAGGTAATAGCTGCGCGCCGAGCCGCTTTCGATGGCCGGCGCGGCGCCTTCGCGCGCCAGCGAGTAGGCCACCGCGCCGCGCGCCACCGCCACGTCGGGGTCGATGTTGTGCAGCACGCGTACCGGTTCGCCGCGCCAGCCGCCGAGCACCTCGGCCAGGCGCCGCGCCAGGGCGGCGCCGCGGAACACGCCGCCGTTGAGCAGCAGCGTATCAGGCACAGGCGCTGGCACCGGCAAGGCATCGCTGTCCGGGGGCAGGCCCAGCGCCTCGCGCGCCGCAGCCGCATGCTGGCGCAGGAAACCGGCCAGGTGGCGCGTGACGGCCGGATCGCTGGCGTAGGGCAGGCCGAACTCGACGATGCCGGCGCGTGCGCGATGTGCCGGTTCGCGCGCTTCGTTCATCGGGAAGAAGCCGTCCAGCACGATCCGCCCCACATCCTCGCGCGTGAGCGTGGCCGTGCGGCTCGCGCCGATCAGGCGCGCGCCGGCGCCGAGCAGGGTCACGCCGACCTGGTCGGGCGCTTGCGGATCGTCGGTCAGCAACTGCTCCTTGGCGGCGCGGCAGCGTTCGGTCAGCTGGGCCAGGCGCACGCTCGACAGGCGCTGGCCGTCCGCGCCTTTCATGCGCGACTCGGCCAGGTGGGCCAGGGCCAGGTCCATGTTGTCGCCGCCCAGGATCAGGTGGTTGCCGACGCCGATGCGGGTCAGCACCGGTTCGCCGTCGTGCAATGCGACTTTCACCAGGCTGAAGTCGGTGGTGCCGCCGCCGACGTCGGCCACCAGCACCAGGCGCGCATCCGCCAGCTCGGCCGACAAGTTGTCTCGGTGGCGGTACAGCCAGTCGTACAGCGCCGCCTGCGGTTCTTCCAGCAGGCGCAGCGTGGGCAGGCCGGCCAGCCGGGCCGCTTCCAGCGTCAGGGCGCGCGCGCCTTCGTCGAAGGACGCCGGAATGGTGAGGACGATGCGCTGGCGTTCCAGCGGGTGACCGGGAAAGCGCGCGTTCCAGGCCGCGCGCAGATAGGCCAGGTAGCTGGCGCTGGCGGCCAGCGGCGAGATTTTCGCCACATCCTCCGGCGCGCCCCAGGGCAGGATCGGCGCGGTGCGGTCGACGCCGGGATGGGACAGCCAGCTCTTTGCAGACGCAACTAACCGACCGGGCGTCTGCGCACCCAGCACGCGTGCAAAACGCCCGACGACGGCGCCGACGACGCCGGCCGGGTCGGCGGACTGCCACGGCAGCTGCAGGTCGCCTGCCGCCAGTTCGCCCTCGGCCGGGTGGTAACGCACCGAGGGCAGCAGCGGCGCCTGGCCGACTTCGCCGGGCGCCACCAGCTGCTCGACCGCGAAGGTCTCGACCTGGCTGGCACCCGGGAAATCGGCAACCCGGGCGTAGGCCAGCACCGTGTTGGTGGTGCCGAGGTCGATGCCGACGAGGTAAGTGGATGCGTCCACTATGCGTTACTGCGCGTCGGGCGCGCTGCGGACGTCGAACTCCACCTTCCAGCGCTGGCCGTCGCGCGCTACCGCCGCCAGGGCCAAAGTGCCGGACTCGGTGGCCACCGAGTGCAGCCTGACCTGCACCACGTCGCCCGGGGTGCGGCCTTCGGCCGGCAGGTCGGCATGGAGTTCGTTCAGTTCCTGCAGCTCGTCCGGGCCCCAGAATTCCAGCACTTCGCCGATGCGGTCCTGGCGCCGGGTGGTCGAACCGAAGAAGCGGAAGGTGACCGGCTCGCCCACCACCAGGCCGAATTCCTGGCCCGGCAGTTCGAGTTCGCTGCCTTCTTCCATGCCGAACGGCGCCACGCACAGCGCTTCGATCGGCGGTTCCATGCCGGGGATGGCCGGCATCGCCGATTCCACGCCGACGTAGTAGGAACGCGCCGTGCCGCCGCGGATGCGCACGCCGCCGCCACGGCGCGCATAGCCGTAGTAGGCGGCGCCGCGCGCCACCGCCAGGTCGAGGTCGGCACCTTCCAGCATGCGCGCCGGTTCCGCGCCTTCCATGTACAGCCAGTCGTTGATGGTGTCCATCACGCGCTGCGCCAGGATGTCGGACTTGAACACGCCGCCGTTGAACAGCACCGCGCTCGGGTGCAGGAAGGTGTGTTCCGGGTTGACGCGGCCCTGGAAACCTTCCAGCTCCGCGGTGGCGCCGGCCTGGCGCGCCAGGAAGGCGGCCAGGTGGCGCGTGACCGCGGCATCCTGCGCATACGGCAGGCCGAGCTGGGTCAGGCCGGCGCGGGTGCGGGTGGCCGGACGGGCGCCGGCTTCCACGCGCGGGAAGAAGCCGTCGGTGATGAAGGCCGAGACTTCGTCGCGCGTCAGTTCGGTGCGGATCGAGCCGCCGATGAGTTTCGAGCCGCGGCTCGGCACCACGATCGGCCAGGCGGCCGCGTTGGCGTCGGCCAGCAGGTGCTCCTTGGCACCGCGGCAGGCGTAGGTCAGGGCGCGCATCTGCCAGGCATCGAGCTGGGTGCCGTTGGCCTGCAGCTTGCGTGCGACCAGGTGGGCCAGCGCCAGGTCCATGTTGTCGCCGCCCAGCAGGATATGGTCGCCGACCGCCACGCGGTGCGGCTCCAGGTTGCCGTCGCGTTCCAGGATGGCGATCAGCGAGAAGTCGCTGGTGCCGCCGCCGACGTCGACCACCAGCACGATGTCGCCGGCTTTCACCTGCTTACGCCAGGCGCCGTTGCTGCCCTGGATCCAGCTGTACAAGGCCGCCTGCGGCTCTTCCAGCAGGACCGGATGGCCGTAGCCGGCGTAGCGCGCCGCTTCCGCGGTCAGTTCGCGCGCGGCCGGGTCGAACGAGGCGGGAATCGTCACGGTGACGGCCTGCTGCTCGAACGGCGCTTCGGGATGCGCGGCGTTCCAGGCGTGGCGCAGGTGCTCGAGGTAGCGGGTGGAGGCGGTCAGCGGCGAGACGCGCGCGACTTCTTCCGGCGCATCCGGCGGCAGGATCGCGGCGCGGCGGTCCACGGTCGGGTGGCTCAGCCAGCTCTTGGCCGAGGACACCAGGCGGATCGGGGTGCCGGCGCCGCGCGAACGGGCCATTTCGCCCACGACCGGCGCGGCGCTGCCGTTACTCCAGGGCAGGGCCAGTTCGCCCGGCGCCAGTTCGTCCGGGTGCGGGATGTACATGAAGGACGGCAGCAGCGGCAGCGCCTCGACGGTGCCGGGGCCCGACAGTTGCGGCACCGGCAGCACGCCCTGGTCGGCCTTTTCGCCGTCGCTGGCCTGCAGGTCGACATAGGAGAGGGCGCTGTGGGTGGTGCCGAGGTCGATGCCGATGGCGTAGCGCGGGTTGTTGTTCAGGGTGTCGTTCACAGTTCCACCTCCGCCGGCGCCAGGATGCGGGCGTCATGTTGTTCGGCCAGCTGCGGCAGGCGCACGTCGGCGGCGCGCCAGCCGCGGTGGTTCAGCACGCCGGTGAACGGCGCCTTGCCGACCACGTTGCCGGTCAGGCGCACGCTGGCGGCATCGAAGCCTTCCGGCAGCGTGATGCGCGCGCCTTCGTTTTCGCTGCGCACCGGTTCGATCGTGAAGTGCTCGCGCAGCACGCGTGCGCAGCCTTCGTGCACCACGCGCGCGGCGGCGCCGATGTCGGCGTCGGCATAGGCCGCGATGTTTTCGTTGGCGAAGTCGATCAGGCGCGCTTCACGCTGCAGCAGGGCCAGCAGCTGCATGGCGGCGTCGGGCGTGGCCACGCGCAGCGTGACCGGGGCTGGTGCTGGGGCCGAAGCGGGCGCAGGTGCAGGTGCAGGTGCAGGGGCGGGCGCAGGTGCAGGTGCCGGGGCAGGCGCGGCGACCGGGCCGACCTGGTCGTCGCGCACGCGCGCGGCGAATTCGGCGTCGCCGATGGTCTTGAAAAGGGCGCCAAAGGCGAGGGAAAGCCTGCTCCAGAAAGAAGGCAGTCGGGTTGGTTGGCTCATGTTCTTGTGATATCCGTATTGGGTAGCCGCGTGCCGCGGTTCAGCGGGGGCCTTGGTCCATCGAAGCGCGCATCATACCAGTTGAACAAGTCAGCCGCAGCCATGCAGCGGGCACGGCCGCCACCGCGGCGTGCGGCCTGCAGGCGTCAGATGGCCGGATCGCCGGCCGGCGCGCCGTTGTCCACGGCCCCGTCGCCGGCCCCGGCTTCGCGCTGGGCCAGCGCCGCCGCGCCGCCCAGCAGGGCGCGCGCATAGGCGTCGAACTCGTCCAGCCCGCGCTTGATGATGGTGACCAGGGCCGGCAGCGGCGCCGCCTGCAGGTCCCATTCGGCACGGCAGAACTCGCCGGTGCGCTTGAGGTCTTCGGCCAGCGCCGGCTCGATCCAGCCCTGCTCGGCCAGCAGCGTGATCACTTCGCGCTCGTCGCGGGCCGGGCCGAGGTCGAGGTGGGCCAGCACGTAGTCGCCCATTTCGACGGCCGCTTCCCAGGCGCGGATCACGTTGAGGGTGGCCGCGTCCTGGCGCGTGATGTCGCCGACGAAGGTGGTCGGGTCCTTTTCGTATTCGTCGCGGGCACGCTTGCAGCAGCGCTCGATGGTGCCCATCTTGCTGACCAGCAGATCGTTGTCCATGGTGTTCCTTTTATTCGTGGTCGGTGGACTGGGAGCGTTCAACAAAACCTCCAGGGCAAGGCGCATCGTCGAAGACAGTACGTTAGTACGGCGAGACGGTGCAACGCAGCCATGGAGGTTTTTGTTGAGCGCTCTAAATTACAACAAGAACAGGATGGCCGCCGCACACGTGGGCGGCAGCGCGCCCAGCAGCAGGCCCACGGCGCCGATCGTTTCCTCGTTGAAGCCGCGCCGCAGCAGCGCCGCACCGGCGGGATTGGGCGCGTTGGCGATCACGGTCAGGCCGCCGCCGCCCACGGCGCCGGCCACCAGCATGTATTTCTCGTGCTCGGACAGGCCGGTGATCAGCGAGCCGAGGTAGGTCAGCGCGGCGTTGTCGGTGATCGCGGTCAGGCCGAGTGCCCCGAAGAACAGCTGGGTCGCGCCGAGGTTGGAGACGATCGGCTGCAGCCACCACTGCTGCATCCCGCCTAGCACCACCAGCCCGGCCAGGAAGAAGCCGACCAGCAGGCCTTCCTTCAGGATCAGCGGGTCCTGGTAGCGGGAATAGGCCTGGGTGAAGCCGAGGAACAGCAGGAACAGGCCGATGAACAGCACCGGGTGGTGGGCCAGCAGCACGACCGCCGCCAGGAACGCCAGATGGATCAGCGCCACCAGCGGCGGCACCTTCACCGGCGATTCGCCGTCGATGGAAGCATCCAGCGGACGCAGGTGCGTCCGCATGAGCCAGGTGATGACGCTGGCGTTGAGCAGCACCGCGATCACGGCGCGCCAGCCGAACTGCTTCAGCATGTGCAGGCTGTCCCAGCCCCACGGCGCGGCTACCATCAGCACCGGCGGCGCGGCATAGGCGGTGAGCGTGCCGCCGATCGACACGTTCACGAACAGCACCCCCAGCGCCCCGTACTTCAGCCATTCCGGCATCCCCGGGCGGAACGCGGCGGGCGCCAGCATCAGCGCCGCCAGCGTCATCGCGGCCGGCTCGGTGATCAGGGAGCCGGCCAGCGGCACCAGGGCCAGGCCGAGCCAGGTCTGGGCGATCTCGTCGGGTACCGGTGCCAGCCGTGCCAGCAGGCGCACCAGCGCACGCGCGGTTTCCAGCACCGGCTTGGATGCGGCCACCACCATCACCACGAACACGAACAGCGGCTCGGCATAGCTGCGCGACTCGGCGTAGTCGATGGCGCTAGCGCTGCCGTCGACCAGGGCCATGAACAGCATCAGCACCGCGGCCCAGAAGCCGAACACCACTTCGACCTCGCCCAGCAGGTGCAGCAGGCCGGCATGGCGCGGATGGCGGTGGGCCAGGACTTCGAAGATGCCGGTGGAGAAGGTGTGCAGGAGGGCGACGATGAACAGGACCAGGCCGATCGTTTGCATGGCGGTGGTCATGGATGGGCTCCGGGGCGGATGGTGGGAAAGGATGAGACAGACGTCATTGTGGAAAAGATGGAAACAGATGACGTCATTATTTCATTTTTTGTCCTTTCCGGACGGCGTGGCGTGCGCGGCTAGAGAAGGTGGGCAAAGCTGTGCCATGCATCGCCCAGCGGCAGGAGCTGTTCCCGCACCGTGCGCAGCCTGCCGACCAGCTTGGCCCGCGCTTTCGTCGTTTTCAACTTCGCAGGCAGGCGGCTCAGCCAGTGACCGTTGGGCCCGACCGGCGCGCCACGTTTTCTGGACAGCTGGAGGCTGGTCGGGAGCGGCCTGGTTGCCATCACGTCGATGAAGTGATCCAGCTGTGCCAGGGAGCTGAACTGCAAATCCACCCCGGCCGCGTCGACGTGCAAGAACACGAACCCTTTATGCGGCGCCGCAAGCGGCGCCGCCGGCATGTACGTCGTGGCCGTTCCGGCTACCGGTACATGGACCCAAAATGCCCAGGGCGCGGTACGCCAGTTCGGCTCGAGCGTGAAGTGGATGCGTAAATGCATGGATGGCATTTGGCGGCGCGCCTGCTCAGCCCTTGGCATGCAGGTAAGCATCCGTATCCACCATGGTCACCGCATCGACCTGCCCGACGAATTCGACCTTCTCGTTGGCGTCCTGGGCCGGGTCGAATTTCACGACCCGGCAATTGCCGACGGTGGCGTCGGCGGTCGGCATGTCGCCCACGAACACGACGCCGCCGGCGGCGCGGAAGCAGGCCTTCAGGCCGTCGTAGTGGCCGCTGCGCAGCAGCGCCAGTTCCGCGTGCTCGTCCGGGATGGCGTCCTGCAGCTTGCGCACGGCGTTCATGTAGGGCAGGTCGCCTGGATTGGTGCGAGCCTTGATCTTGACGGTACTGGAGGAGGCGCCCTGGCCGCCGGGCGGCGCGGGCGCTTCCTGCGCGTGGGCGGCGAGCGCCAGCGCGCAGGCGAGCAGGGTGGAGCAATGTGGGAACGAACGGGTCATGCGGCCTCCTTGCCTGTCATTCTAACCAGCGCCGGGGGCCGAAAAGTCGCGGATACTCACGGAAGCAGCCGCGACCCCGGCGCATCACTCGATGCTCACTTCCTTGCGGTTGTCGCGCGACACGCGGTCGATCATCTTGTTGTAGGGATCGACGCCGACCTCGAACGGCTGCTCCTTCACCGTCACGGTCACCACCGGGTTCTCGCCGCTGAGCGTGCGCTTGTCGAGCAGCAGCACGCGCTCGTCGGCTTCCTTGGCACCCTTGGCGCGCGCGAACACGCCGATCTCCACCGGCTCGTCGTAGGCACGCGGGCTTTCCTTGCCCTTGCCGTCGGCTTCCATCTTGGCCAGGTGCAGCTTCATGGTCACGTCCCACTGGCCGTCGCCGCGCTTCCTGGCGCTGGCTTCGAGCACGCGGTTGTCGTAGAAGACGATCTTCTCGAACAGGTCGGTGATCAACGCCTGCTTGGCGGCCGGCGCCTCGGCGCGGATGTAATCCAGCAGTTCGCGCGAGGTGGTGAACGGCGACTCCTGGTAGCCCTTGTCTTCCAGGTAGCGCTTGAGCGCGCGGTTCAGCGCCGCTTCGCCGATCTCGTCGCGCAGGCGGTAGAACACCAGGCTGCCCTTGCGGTAGTGGATGTACTGCTGGTTCTCCACGCGCATCAGCGGCAGTTCCTCGATGGCTTCGCCGCCGCGCGAGCTCAGGTAGCGGTCCAGTTCGTAGCGCAGGAAGCGGCGCATCTGGTGGCGGCCGTATTCCTTCTCCATCACCATCAGCGCCGAGTACTGCGCCAGCGATTCCACCAGCATGCTCGACCCCTGCACGTTGGCGGCGGCGATCTGGTGGCCCCACCACTGGTGTGCCATCTCGTGGGCCGTCACGTAGAACACGTAGTCGATGTCCTCCTTGTCGCGCAGGTCGGCGATGAAGCCGATCGACTCCGAGAACGGGATCGTGCCCGCGAACGACTGGGCAAAGCTGGCGTAGTTCGGGAACTCCAGGATGCGCACCTGGCCGTGCTGGTAGGGCGTGAACTGGGTCGTGTAGTAGTCCAGCGACTTCTGCGTGGCCACGATCATCCGGTCGACGTTGTAGGCGTGCTTGCGGTCGTGGTAGACCTCGATCGGGATGCCGTGCCAGTCGCCTTTCCTGACCTGCCAGTCGGCCGACAGGTAGGCGAAGAACGGCATCATCTTGCGGTCCATCTTGTACTGGTAGTAGCTGCGGCCGTTGGCCTTCCACGACTTCTGCAGCTGGCCCGGCGCCAGCGCGATCTGGCCGTCGCTGGTCGAGATGGTGGTCTCGAAACTGATCCAGTCCGCATCCGCGCCGAACATGGTGTTGGCGCGCGCCGCCTGGTCTTCCAGCTTGGCCATGCGCACCGGTTCGCCCAGGCCGCGCTTGCGGCGCTCGTTCCGGTCGGTCAGCTCGGCGTCGGTCTGGTAGCCGATGCGCGGGAAGAACTCACGGTTGTTGAAGAAGGTGCCGTTCAGGTTGACGGTATCCGGCGAGCCGCCGTTCTTGAAGCCCGGATGGCGCACGTCGATGGTGAATTCCAGCGGCAGGCGCGCGCCCGGCGGCAGGGCCTGGTCCAGCTTGACGACCATGAAGCCGAGCTTCCTGTCATCCAGCTCGACGCGGTGCGCCGGCAGGCCGGACAGGGTGGTCGCGACGTCGGGATTCAGTTGCAGGCGCAGGGTGTCGAGCGGCAGAGCCGTCTTGTTCTGCAGGACGTAGCTGCCCTTGACCGCGACCCGGCGCGCGTCCGGATAGATGTCGACCGCGGCGCGCACGTCGGTGATCTTCGGCTGCGGCAGGTCCTTGTATTTGCGGTAGGTCTTCTCGTACAGCGCCTGCTTGTCCATGGCCACGTCGCTGGCCTCGTAGTGGGCCAGCGTGTTCGTGTTATGGAAGATCCAGCCGCCGACACCCGCAAACGCCAGCAGGCACACGGCCAGGGCCGCGCCCGAGGTGCCTTTCAGCCGGGTGCCGGCGGCGCGCACGCGCTCGCGCCAGGCGAACGACAGGCCGCGCACCCAGAAGGCCTGGGCCACGATCAGGGCCGCCACGGTGAACAGGGTCCAGTACAGCGCGAACCAGGACCAGCCGGTGATGAAGTGGCCGTAGCCGTTCATGTCCGAGTACGGGGTACCGGGCAGGCCGGCGAAGTTGTACAGGTTGTGCGCCAGGTGCATCACGCCCATCACCACCTGCGAGATCAGCAGCACGATCATCAGGAGGTAGCCGATGAACTTGTTGTTGGTGACCACCTGCAGCACGATGGCGATCAGGCCCATGAGGACGAAGGGAACGGCGGCCAGCAGAACGCCCTTGAGGTACAGCAGCGGCTCGACCGGCGCGCCGCCCCTGACCAGCTGGATCCCGATGGCGGTGAGGGCGCCGGCCAGCAGGAAGGCCAGCACGACGCCGATCAGCGCCAGGCTCTTGGCCACCAGCGGCGCCCAGTTCGGGGCCGGCATGGCGTCGACCACGTCGGCAATCTTGACCTGGCGCTCCTTGAAGATCAGTTCGCCCGCATAGAAGGTGATGATGATGACCAGGAAGAAGTTGAAGCTGCTGTTCAGCAGTTCGATCATCAGGTGGGTCACCGGATAGACGTCGGTGCCGAACATCTTGCCCATCTGGGTGCCGGCACCCACCATGTTGAGCATGCCGAACAACAGCATGACCAGGAAGGGCACGCTCCTGAACACCGCGGCGGCATCGAAGGTGAAGATGTGCCAGCACTGGGCCCAGCGCGTCGCGGCGGTGAAGCGCGGCGTGATGCGCGGCAGCGCGATGTGGGCCGGCACGGGCGCGGACACCGCCGGGGCCTTGGCCTTGCCGAACAGCCGCTTGCCGGTGCCGGCGCGCTGCGGCTTGAACAGGGCCAGCGTCAGGCCGAACAGCACCAGCGCGACCGCGGTCCAGAGCGCGCGGTTGGCCAGTATGTAGCCGGCCAGGTCCGGCAGGCCGGCGTTGGTCTCGGCGGCGGAAAAATAGCGGGTGGCGCGGCCCAGCGCGCGGATGCCGAACGGGTCGGCCAGCACCGCGACCCATTCGTTGTCGATGTCGGCGGTGAACTTGCCGGCCACGATCCACAGCACGAAGAAGGCCAGCACGCCGACGTACACCAGCATGATCGAGCGCGTGGTCGAGGCCAGCAGCATCAGCAGCGCGCCGATGAACAGCAGGTTGGGCAGCACCAGCACGCCCAGCGACCACAGGTAGGCGTTGCCGGCGAACGGGCCGACGCGCTGGGGGTCGACCCAGGGCATCAGCGGTCCGAGCATCATGCCGAGGATGATCACCGCGAAGATGACCAGGCAGGCCACCAGGCCGGCGCCGAAGCGCCCGGCCAGGTAGTCGTGCTTCTTCATCGGGGTGGCGAACAGCATGTCGGCGATGCCGACCTCGCTGTCGCGCAGCACGGTGCCGGCGATGAAGATGGTCACCACGAACATCGAGATCATGCTGAAGGCGCCCAGCAGCTGGGCGACCACGACCGGCGCATTGCGGTTCACGTTGCCGATGCTGCCGCCGACCTGGATCGCATCGGTGGTGGTGGCGCCGAAGGCGAGCGCGCCGAAGATCAGCGCGCACACCCACAGCAGCGGCTGGCGCAGCTGGGTGCCCAGCTCGAACTTGAAGAATTCTCTCAACATGCCCGCTCCTTATGCCGCGACCGGGGCGTTCGCGCTTGCCGCCACCGTGCCGGCGGCACGGCCGGCGCCGCGGATCTGCAGGAAGTAGACGTCTTCCAGGTCCGGTTCCACGCTGACGAAGCCGTCGTCCGGCTGCGACTCGGCGAACACGTTGATCTGCGGGCGGCCGGCCACCAGGCGGGTCGACAGCACGTTGAAGCGCGCCTGGTAGTCGGGCAGGGCATCCTGGCTGACGGTGCGCCGCCAGACCCGGTTTTTCAGGGTGTCAATGGCGGCCTGCGGTTCGCCCTGCAGCAGCACCGTGCCCTTGGCGATCATCGCCATGCGCGGGCACAGGTCGGTCACGTCCTCGACGATGTGGGTGGACAGGATGACCACCACCTGTTCGCCGATCTTGGCCAGCAGGTTGAGGAAGCGGTTGCGCTCGTCGGGGTCGAGGCCGGCGGTCGGCTCGTCGACGATCACCAGGCGCGGCGCGCCGAGCAGGGCCTGGGCGATGCCGAAACGCTGGCGCATGCCGCCCGAATAGGTGCCGAGGGCGCGCTTGCGCGCGTCCCACAGGTTGGTCTGCTGCAGCAGCGCCTCGACCGCTTCCTTGCGCTCGCCCTTGGCGGTCAATCCCTTCAGCACGGCGAAGTGGTTCAGCAGCTTTTCGGCGCTGACTTTCGGATACACGCCGAAGTCCTGCGGCAGGTAGCCGAGCTGGCGCAGCAGGCTTTCCTTGTCCTTCAGGACGTCGATGCCGTTGAACTGGATGCTGCCGCTGTCGGGCTCCTGCAGCGTCGCGATGGTGCGCATCAGCGAGGACTTGCCGGCGCCGTTCGGTCCGAGCAGGCCGAACATGCCGTTCGGGATGTCGAGACTGACGTTGTTGATGGCCTTGACGCCATTGGCATACGTCTTGTTGAGCTGCTTGATCGATAACATCGGCTGTTTCTCCAGGATTGAATACGGTGCGTCGTCAGGGGAACGGTCTGGGTAATTATTTCCTATTGGATAATTTAACTGGATTACAAGACAGTGGCAGGATTTTGCGATGAACTGCAGAAATTCAGGAGTGAACGACAGATTTCTTGATGTACATCGTATGCATGGGATACGGCCGTTGCAGAGCCCGATTTACAAAAGATAAACCTTGCCAAAATCGGATGAGACGTATACTGTATAAACATACAGTATTTCTTTGCGACAAACATGAATTGCTCAGGTTCCACATCTGCAGCGCCGGAATCCTTGCATCCGTCGCTCTGGCTTGCCTCGCAACTGGCGCGCTCCAGCGCCCGCTGCGTGGACACCGGCCATGCAGCGCTCTCCAGCCAGCTGCCCGGTGGCGGCTGGCCGACCGGCACCCTCATCGACCTGCTGCTGCAGCAGCCCGGCATCGGCGAGCTGCGCCTGCTGCGGCCGGCACTGGCCGAGGTCGCCAAGCGCCGGATCGTGCTGCTGCAGCCGCCGCATCCGCCCCAGGCGCTGGCACTGGCCGCGCTCGGGGTGCCGCCTTCGCAACTGATCTGGCTGCGCGCCGGCCAGACCGCCGATGCGCTGTGGGCGGCCGAGCAGGTGCTGCGCAGCGGCAGTTGCGGCGCGCTGCTGTTCTGGCAGAACCATGCGCGCGCCGAGAGCCTGCGCCGCCTGCACCTGGCCGCCCAGGCCGGCGAGACCCTGTTCTTCCTGATGCGCCCGCTGGCCGCGCAGCAGGACGCCTCGCCGGCGCCGCTGCGCCTGGCGCTGCGGCCGCAGGCCGGCGGCGTCGAGATCGACTTCGTCAAACGCCGGGGACCGCAGCGCGACGCGCCGCTGTTCCTGCCCTTAACCTCCCATCTGCTACAACGCCATGCGCCTGTGGATCGCACTGCACCTGCCCCGGTTGCCGCTCGAGGTCTTCGCTCCGAGCTGGTCCACTGACGCGGGCAGCGTCGTGCTCGAGCAGGAGCGCGTGCTGGTCGCCTCGACCGCCGCGCGCGAGGCCGGCGTGCAGACCGGCATGCGCCGCGGCGGCGTGCTGATGCTGCTGCCCGACGCCCAGATCCACGAGCGCGACCTGGCCCAGGAAAACGGGGCGCGCCAGGCGGTGGCGCTGGCGCTGCTGCAGTACACGCCGCAGGTGGCCGAGGACGAGGAATCGACCCTGATCATGGACGTCGGCGCCAGCCTGACCCTGTTCGGCGGCATCCACGCGCTGTGCGCGCGTGTGCGCGAGAACGTGCGCGCGCTGGGTTTCACGGTGTCGCTGGCGGCGTCGCCCACCGCGCGCGGCGCCTGGCTGCTGGCGCGCGCCGGCGCCGGCCGCGCGGTGCAGATGGAATCGCTGGTGCGCCGGCTGGACCGTCTTGCCGTGCTGCTGGCGCCGCCGGCGCGCGCCTACGCCGCCTGGTTCGAAGGCATCGGCTGCACCACGCTGGGCGAATTGCGGCGCCTGCCGCGTCCCGGCCTGCAGCGGCGCTGCGGCGGCGCGCTGCTGGAGATGCTGGATGCCGCCTACGGCCTGAGTCCCGAACTCTATGAATGGATCGCGCCGCCGGACACCTTCCAGGCGCGCCTGGAACTGTTCGACCGCATCGACGACGCCGAACTGCTGCTGGCCGGCGCGCGGCGCCTGCTGCTGCAACTGGTCGGCTGGCTGTGCGCGCGCCAGCTGGCGGTGGAACGCATCACGCTCAAGCTCGAACACGAGCGCGGCCGGGTGGCGCGTCCGCCCACCTGCATCGAGGTGGTGCTGGCCGAACCGGCCTGGCGCGACGAGCACCTGGTGCGCCTGTTGAAGGAACGCCTGGCCAAGACGGTGCTGGACGCGCCGGTGATCGGCCTGGCGCTGGAAGCCGCCCAGGTGCAGCCGATGGCGCCGCCCAACGAATCGCTGTTCCCCGAGCCGGGCGGCACCGAGGACGACCGCATGCGCATGCTGGAACTGCTGGCCGCGCGCCTGGGCGCCGACAACGTGCTACAGCCGCTATTGAAAGCCGACTACCGCCCGGAGCAGGCGAATGCCTGGGTGCCGGTGCAGCAGAAGGTGTCGGACAAGGCGCGCGACACGCGATTACCGCCCGACGTGATGGCCCTGCCGCGCCCGACCTGGATCCTGGCCAAGCCGATCGCACTGCTGATGCGCAACCACCGGCCGTTCTACGGCTCGCCGCTGCGCATGGCGTCGAACCCGGAGCGCATCGAGGCGGGATGGTGGAACGGGCCGCAGACGCGCGATTACTTCATTGCGGAGGGGCAGGACCACACTTTGTATTGGGTGTACCGCGAGCGCATCGGGGCCGACGATGAAGAGCCGCGCTGGTTTTTGCATGGCTTGTTCGGCTGAGTAAAACTGCATGCGCAGTACATTGTCGCGCCAGGCATGTGCGGCACGCAGCTCACAGTGGCGATACTGGGCCGATTTGTACCTGGTCCGTCTTACCAGTGCCGTCATGCTTGAACGGCCTGATGTTTGCCATAAGATTCGAAAAGCGCGATCAGCAACGACATGTCTTGTAGGGGTTCGGAAAACTGGACGATTTTCCCATTGTCCAGCTTAACGTTCGCAGTCCGCTTTCCCTTGTAGGTCACTACGTCAACCTGTGCTATGTCGGATAGCTGAAATTGCTGTTCACGGAAGGCCTTGGCGCGCACGGTATTGCTGTCTACATAAACACGGTACTGCAGGTCATCAATGCCCAACATAATGGGGACAAGGGCCAACCCCCACAGCAGCAGGTGGCCAGACCATGGCGTGTCTGGTGACAACACCGAAAGCCCCGCAAGTACTGTTGCGATAAAAAGCGCCGGGAGGACACATGATCGTGGACGGCGAAACACTCCCCCGATGTGGTGGAGACGGTCTACGGCAGCGTGATCGACCACCGGCGCCCTTTTCGCCATCTTCTGCTTTTGATCGGCTTCTGCCAGCGCAAGCAAGCGTCTCCCCGAAAGCCGCGCGACGATCACGATCGTGATCGACGCGGCGATAAAGTAGGCCATTTCCGGCACCGTACTTCCGGTTGCCATCTGAATCCACGATTGGCCATTGAGCACCACGACGAGACCGATGGCCATGGAAGCGATTGCTCGCAGGAGCAGCCACATCATCAATTTATGGTTCGTCATTTTTCGGATCCACCATCATTGCAGGCCTGGCCCGGCGTGCCCGATGACATTCATTGCGCCTGCTTCGCCAAGATCGCATCGAACGCCGCCGCGATCCTGTCCATGCCGGCCTGGTTCGGGTGGTAGGCCACCGGCCCCGGCCAGCCGGGCTCGCGCGCCGGATGGTAGCCGGTGACGTAAGGCTCGGCCGCGCAGATGTCGTGCCGGGTACCGAGGGACGCCGCTGGGATCAGGTCGATGCGGTGGCGCGCCGCGGCCTGCGCGAAGGCGTCGGTCAGGCGCGCGGTGGTCTCGCGCATGTGGCGCGCGTCGTCCGGCGTCAGCGGCAGGGCGGCGCAGGTGCCGGGATCGACCGCCGGCACCGCGGGCAGGTAGCCGACCAGCACGATGCGTGCCCTGGGCGCGCGGCGGCGGACTTCGTTTACGACCCGGTCCAGCGCCGCCGGCAGGGCGGCAAAGCGGCTTGCCAGGCCGGCGTCGTCGACCACCTGGCAGGCGTTGCCGGCGGCCGCGCGGCAGGACAGGCCGAACAGGTTGCCGACGTAGGCGATGTCGTTGCCGCCGATGAGGATCGAGACCAGGCGCGTGTCCGGCGTGACCGCCTCGATCTGCGGCGCAAAGCCATGCTGGCCGTGCGCCAGGATATTGTCGGTGGTCGCGCCCGAGCAGGCGACGTCCACCAGTTCCAGGTGGTGGCGGGCGGCGACCGTCCTGGCGTAGTTGGACAGCGAACGGTCGCAGCCGCGGCTCGTCGCATCGCGCGTGCCGACCCCCGGTCCCGCCGCATACGAACTGCCCATCGACACGAAGCGCGCACCCTGCGCCGCCGCGTCGGCCATGAGGCCGCCGAGCAGCAGGGCGGCAATGCCAAACAATTTGTTCATCGGGTCTCCTTGTTCATGACGTATGCGCCCATTCTACCGGTCCGCCGCTTGGGGTAGGATAGGCGCTTGTCCCGACTGGAGAACGCGCATGTACCTGCCTGCCCATTTTGCGGAAACCGACGTCGCGGTACTGCATGCGCTGATGCGCGCGCAGCCGCTGGGCACCTGGGTCACGCAGGGCGACGACGGCTTGACGGTGAATCACATCCCCTTCTACCTGGATGCCGCCAAGGGTGCACACGGCACCCTGATCGGTCACGTGGCGCGCGCCAATCCGGTCTGGAAATCCCTGACGCAGCCGATGCCGTCGGTGGTGGTGTTCCAGGGCCCGCAAGCCTATGTCTCGCCGTCCTGGTACCCGAGCAAGCAGGCCGACGGCAAGGTGGTGCCGACCTGGAATTACGCGGTGGTGCACGCGCACGGCAGGCCGCGCGCCATCGAAGACCGCGCGCGCCTGCTGGACATCGTGAGCGTGCTGACGGCGACCCACGAAGCCGGCCAGGCCGCGCCGTGGCAGGTGGCGGATGCGCCGGACGACTTCATCGACAAGCTGCTGGGCGCCATCGTCGGCATCGAGATCCCGATCGAGCGGCTGAGCGGCAAGTGGAAGGTCAGCCAGAACCGGCCGCTGGCCGACAGGCTGGGCACCGTGGCCGGGCTGGAGGCGGCGGGGGAGGGCGATGCCGCGCGCATGGCGGAGGCGGTGCGGCGTTTCATCGCTTGAGGGGCATCCGGCAGGAATATTGTCGTCAGCCGCAAAACCGTCGCCCCTGCGAAGGCAGGGCCCCAAGTTACATGCGTTACCGCAGCGCTTGCAGAACTTGGGGGAATGATGCCGGGGGCATCATTCCGCCTGCGCAGGGGCGACGTGCTTGCGCGCCTGCCGCCGCTTGCACGGATCGCCGCCACGGTGCAGAGTAGCGCCATCTTCACCATGGCAATCCACGATGCTCACCGAACGTATTGACTTCCAGGGCCCGCACGGCAAGCTGTCGGGCAAGCTCGACGCCCCCAGCGGCACGCCGCGCGCCTACGGCGTGTTCGCCCACTGCTTCACCTGCAGCAAGGACGTGCTGGCCGCCACCCGCGTCTCGCAAGGGCTGGCCGAACTGGGCGTGGCGATGCTGCGCTTCGACTTCGCCGGCCTGGGCAACAGCGCCGGCGATTTCGCCGACACCAATTTCTCGTCCAACGTCGACGACCTGGTCGCCGCGAGCGACTTCCTGCGCGAAAAATTCGCCGCGCCTTCGCTGCTGGTCGGCCACAGCCTGGGCGGCACCGCGGTGCTGGCGGCCGCGCACCGCATTCCCGAAGCGAAGGCGGTGGTCACGATCGCCTCGCCGAGCGACCCGCACTACGTGGTGAACAAGCTGTTTGCCGAACACCTCGACACCATCGCCAAGCTGGGCGAAGCGCGCGTGCGCCTGGCCGGGCGCAACTTCAGCATCCGCCAGCACTTCGTCGACGACGCCGGCCAGCACCAGTTGCACCACAAGATCGCCACCCTCGGCCGGCCGCTGCTGGTCATGCATGCACCGCAGGACGACACGGTCGACATGGCCAACGCCAGCCGTATCTTCGAACTGGCCCAGCATCCGAAGAGCTTCGTCTCGCTGGAAGGCATCGACCACCTGGTCACGGGACGCGAGGATGCGGCCTACGTGACCGGGCTGATCGCGGCGTGGAGCGGACGCTATATCGCTGCCGCTTAGGCCAGCATGTCGCACTGGCCTGGCAGCGCCTAATTTTCTTGTTCTCGTGGAAATTGGTGATTATCTGAGTCAACAAATCAGCCAAAATAGGCGGCCATCTGGGCGTCCTTAGAAAAGAGAGAACAATGATTAAAAAAATCCTGGCCATGGGTGTATGCGCTCTGCTGTTGACGGCATGCGAAACGCCGACCACGCAGCGTTACAGCGCACTGGCCGATAACAACATGGCGATCCGTAACCTGAATACGACCGGGGTCGGCATCGGCACCTTCCAGCCGCCGGCGCAATTCAGCGAAACCTGCCGCGCGCTCGGGCCGCTGAAAGTGTCCGATAACCTGTCGCACACCCAATACATCCAGAAGGCCTTCGAAGAAGAACTGAAAATGGGCGGTGCTTATGCCAGCACCCCGCGTGTGACCCTCAAAGGCAATGTCGACAAGCTGGAATTCTCGTCGTCCAAAGGACTGACCGGCGGTTACTGGTCGATCGACATGACGCTCGTTTCGTCCAACGGCAAATCGTTGAAGACCAACGAATACTACGAATTCAGCAGCGGCTTCAGCGCGCCGGAAGCTTGCCGCCAGACGGCCGAAGCCTTCTCGCGCGCAGTGCAAAACCTGGTCGGCAAGACCGTCCGCGATCCGCAATTCGCGCAACTGGTTCAATAAACCTGTCCGCGGCGCCGGTCTCACGCCAGAGCCGGCGCCAACCATGCCATCTTCTGCACCCGGATTTCCGGATGGCTGGCCAGCGGCTCCCATGTGTCGATGAAGACGAAGCCCTGGTTCAGGTAAAAGCGCGCCGCGCGCGCATTCTCCGGTGCCACGTCCAGCACGATGCGGCGATGCCCGAGCGCGACGGCGCGCGCCTTCACCGCATCGACCAGGTGTTGCGCCACGCCCGCCCCGCGCCGGGCCGGCGCCACCCACATCGCGATCAGGTTGTAGTGGCCGTGGCCATCGACGCCGCCGCCGATGATGCCGATCGCCTCGTCCTGCTGCCGCGCGTCGTCGAAGGCCAGCCAGAACATCGTCTTCGGCACAGCTGCATCGGCCGCCGCCGCGCGCTCGCGCCATTGCGCCTCGCTCTGGGCGGCGGCTTGCTTGTGGCTGACGCCGAAGGCGGTGGGGGCGTCGAGCAGGGCGGCCAGGCGCGCGCTTTTCAGGGCGGGCCAGTCGGCTTCGGTGGTCGGTCGGACGATCATGCGGCTCTTGCAGAGTGGATGAGCAGGTATCGTCCCACAAGCGCATTGCCGCGGCAACGCCGGCATGCCGTATGCGACAATCCCGCCCTCGACAACAGGCAGTGACCTTATGCAGAATTTTGAACGGCGGCGCGACCGCTTTGCCTTTTTCGACCGCATGCAAAGCCCGGCGGTCAACCTGTGCTTCACCATGGACCTGCCGGAGTTCCGGCCCTGGTGCAAGGAACAGGGCCTGGCGCCTTTCCACGTGCTGCTGTGCGCCGTGCTGCGCGCGGTGATGAAGGTGGAGAATTTCCGTTACCGCCTGCTGGACGGCGAGGTGATCGCCATCGACCGCCTGCATCCCTCCTTCACGGTCGTGAACCAGCACTTCGACCTGAATTTCGCCCAGTTCGACTGGTCCGACGACTTGCGCGAATTCGTGGCGCGCAGCCAGGCGGCGCGCGAGGAAGCGTCCGCCATGCTCGCGATGAACCAGAAATTCAGCGCGCTGCCGCCGCGCGCGGCCAAGGAACAGGTGTTCGTCACCTGCATGCCGTGGCTGGACTTCACCTCGATCCAGCACCCGATGATGTCGCTGGCCACGCCCGACATCCCATCGCTGGCCTGGGGACGGTTCCGGGACGGTCCGCACGGCCTGCAGCTGCCGTTCTCGGTGCAGGCGCACCACGGCTTCGTCGACGGCTACCACATCCACCTGCTGGCGCGGCAGATCGCCGCCGAGCTGGAGGCGTTCATGGCGGCCTGAAGCAGTCAGGCCACGTAGGCCAGGATGGCGATGTAGTGGCAGATGCTGCCGGCCAGGACGAACAGGTGCCAGATCCCGTGGCCGTGGCGCAGCTTGTGGTCGGTGGCATAGAAGGCGATGCCCACCGTGTAGAACAGGCCGCCCGCCGCCAGCCACAGGAAGCCGGGCCAGCCCAGCGCCGCGATCAGGGGCTTGATGCCGATGACGGCGAGCCAGCCCATCATCACATAGATGACCAGCGACAGGATGCGCGCCCCGCGGGCATACCAGATTTCCTGGACGATGCCGACGGTGGCCAGCGTCCACACGGCGCCGAACATCCACCAGCCCCACGCGCCGCGCAGCGTCACCAGCGTGAACGGCGTGTAGGTGCCGGCGATCAGCAGATAGATGGCGCAGTGGTCCATCTTGCGCAGCACGTCCTTGGCCGCGCCGCGCAGGCTGTGGTACAGGCTCGAGGTCAGGTACAGCGTCAGCAGCATGGCCGCGTAGACGCTGAAGCTGACGATCTTCCACGGATCGCCGCCGCGCGCGGCCACCACGATCAGGAGCACGCCGCTGGCGATGGCCAGGGCGGCGCCCACGGTATGGGTGATACTGTTGAATCGTTCGCCGTAATACATGGGTCATTCTCTCCCAGGGCGGGCCTGCGCGCCGTTTATTTGGCGGCGCTGCCTTCACGCCGGCGCGATGTAGGCCGCCAGCTCGTCCGGCGTCCCCAGCGGGAAGGCCGCCTTCAGGTGATCGAGGAAGGCGGCCACGCGCGCGCTCAGCAGGCGCCGCGAGGGATACAGCGCCCACAGCGCGATCTCCGGACCGGCGGCGTCGCCCCAGTGTACCAGCGTGCCGTCCGCCAGGTCGCGCCCGACCAGCGAGACCGGCAGCCGCCCGGCGCCGACCCCGGCCCGCACCGCATCGCGCACCATCACCAGCGAGGACAGCGCCAGCACCGGATCGACCGCGATGCGTAAGGCGGTGCCGGATACCGTCACGTCCCAGGCCGTGGCCCGGTCGCCGGCTGCGCGCACCACCGCCGGTACGGCGCTGCCGTCGGTCGGCCGCGTCAACTGCGGACTGGCCACCACCACCAGCCGGTCGCGCAGGAAGATGCGGCCGACCAGGTTCTCGTCCGGGTCCGGATTCACGCGGATCACCAGGTCGACGCCTTCCTCGACCATGTCCACCGGCCGGTCCTCGGTCGTCACCTCCAGCCGTACTTCCGGATAGACCAGCGCGAAGCCGGCGGCCAGCCTGCCCATCGCGATCTGCGAGAACAGCATCGGCGCGCTGATGCGCAGCCGGCCGCGCGGTTTGGCGCCGCCGGAGGCGATCTCGGCCGCCGCCTCGTCGACCTCGGCCAGCAGGGCGCCGGTGCGCTCGTGCAGCGCGCGGCCCTCCTGGGTCAGCATCAGGCTGCGCGCGCCGCGCTCGAACAGGCGCAGGCCAAGGCTGGCCTCCAGTTCCACGACCCGGCGCGACAGCGTCGCCTTCGGGCGTCCGCTGGCGCGCGCGGCGCGGCCGAAGCCGCCGTGGCGAGCGACCAGGTTGAAATCGGCAAGGGCGAGCAGGTCCATAGGTGTTCCATGTGCGAGACGGTGTGTCCAACTATACCGTCTATCGGACCGCCTGTGGGATGGCTACCATGAACCTGTCTTTCATCACAACCCCAACGGAGCACATCATGACCATCCTCGTTACCGGTGCCACCGGCACCATCGGCCGCAACGTCGTCGACCAACTCGTCCAGCGCGGCGCCGCCGTGCGCGCCCTGGTGCACGATCCGGCCAAGGCCGACTTCCCGAAAAGTGTCGAGGTCGTGCAGGGCGACCTGCTCGACGTCGACTCGCTGCGCCGCGCCTTTTCCGGCGTCTCCACGCTGTTCCTGCTGAACGCCGTGGTGCCCGACGAATTCACCCAGGCGCTGGTCGCGCTCAATCTGGCCCGCGAGGCCGGCATCGAGCGCCTGGTCTATCTGTCGGTGATCCACAGCGACGTGTACGTGAACGTGCCGCACTTCGCCGGCAAGTTCGGCGTCGAGCGCATGATCGAAAAGGCCGGCTTCTCGGCCACCATCCTGCGCCCGGCCTACTTCATGAGCAATGACCTGACGGTCAAGGACGTGGTGCTCCAGTACGGCGTGTACCCGATGCCGATCGGCGCCAAGGGGCTGGCGATGGCCGACGTGCGCGACATCGCCGAGATCGCGGCCATCGAACTGGTCCGGCGCGACCGGGCGGCCGGTCCGCTGCCGCTGGAACGCATCAACCTGGTCGGGCCCGACACGCTGACCGGCACCGCCGTGGCCGCGATCTGGTCCGACGTACTGGGCCGGCCGGTCGCCTACGGCGGCGACGACAGCGCCGCTTTTGAACAAAACCTGCGGAACTTCATGCCCGGCTGGATGGCCTACGACATGCGCCTGATGAGCGAACGCTTCCTCAGCGACGGCATGGTGCCCGAGGCCGGCGACGTGGCGCGCCTGAGCGCGATGCTGGGGCGCCCGCTGCGCTCCTACCGCGAATTCGCCGCCGCCGTCGTTGGCGCGGCCTGAACCTTCATCTGATAACCCAAGGAGCCGAGATCATGATCTATTCGACTGCCACCGTCCCGGTCAACCCGGAAGGCGCCACCCCGCTGACCCGTGCCCAGGCCTGGGCCGGCCTGGTGCTGAAAGCGCGCGACGCCCGCGAATTCCTGCCGCCGGGCCTGTGCACCCGCTGCGACGTCGTGGAAGAGAGCGCGACCCACATCGTGCGCGAAGCCACCATCGGCGGCAACGACCTGCGCGAGATCATCGCCTTCGAGCCGGAGACCAAGGTGTCGTTCTTCCAGGCGACCGGGCCGCGCGAAGGGGTGATCGTCAACGAGCTGTTCGAGGACGATGCGGGCGCGCTGCAGCTGCGGTTCTACTGCTATACCGGCTTGCGCGGCAAGCAAGCGGGCGGGCCGGAAGAGCAGGCCGAACAGGCCTGGATGGACAGCGACAAGGGATACAGAACGGCCCTGCTGTCGACCCTGAAGCGCACCCGCGAGTTGCTGGCGCAGGGCAGGCTCTAAGAACCTATCCCAGTAGGGAACCGGTCATTGCTGACGCGCCTGGCAAGCGGGGGCTGCGTTGCTCTTCCCGCAGTCGGCAAACCCGTGGCGCGCCATGCGGCGTCCTCGCGCCTTGCCCGCGCTTACCAGTCATCGTCATCAACTTCCCTCTCCCTACTGGGATAGGTTCTAAGCGCGCAAGGCGGCGTGCGCCGCCTGCGCCATCAGGAGAAGTTCAGGTCCAGGCCGAGCTTCCTGCCTAGCGCGAAGGTGGCGACGCCCAGCAGCACCACCGCCACCACGAAGGCCACGGCGATCTTGCCGCCCGCGCGCAGCACCGCGCGCATTTCCTTCTGCTTGTCCTTGTCCTTCTTCCCCTGGTCGTAATGCCACTTGATGGCGAAGAACATGCCCGTACCCAGCACGAGAAACTTGAACGTCACGAAGACTACAGGAACCCAATCCATGATTTTTGCGTATTTCCAGGCTATTACTTGAGACTATTTGTTCGCATCATCGACGCCGCTGCCTGCGGATGTTGCGCATCCGGTGGCGGGATGGGCCGATGCGGAGGAGGGAGGAGACAACGCCAGCGCTGCCATGCAAGGATGGTGGCGCTGCACCTCATGAAGCATACTACGTGAAAGCAATATCCATACATCGAGACAAAATGTCCCAGTTGAAAACCGTACAAGACGACGATGCGCCGATCTGGCTGCCACGCCTGGCCGGGAACAAAGGGCCGCGTTTCCTGCAGATCGCGGATGCCTTGCAGGCGGCAGTGGTGGACGGCTCGCTGAAACCGGGCGACCGCCTGCCGCCGCAGCGCCAGTTGGCGGCGCGGCTGGACGTCGACCTGACCACGGTCACGCGCGCCTACGACGAAGCCCGCCGGCGCAACCTGCTGGAAGGACGCGGCGCGCGCGGCACGTATATCGCGGCGCCGAAAGTCGAAGCGGCCCCAAACCTCGACCTGAGCATGAATACCCCGCCGCCGCCGGATGGTGTGGACTTCGACGACATGGTGAAACAGGGCCTGTCCCAGGTCCTGCTGCGGGCGGACAATGCATCGCTGATGACTTACCACCTGGGCGGGGGTAGCGATGCCGACCGCAAGGCCGGCGCCCGCTGGCTCGCACCGATGTTCGGCGAGCCGGATGCCGCGCAGGTCGTGGTCTGTCCCGGTGCGCAGGCGGCGATCGCCGCATCGATCCTGGCACTGACTGCGCCCGGCGACGTCATCCTGGCCGAGCCGATGAGCTATCCCGGCCTGCGCGCCGCGGCCACCCAGTTCGGCCGCCAGATCGTCGCGGTGGAAGCGGACCGGCACGGGATGGTGCCCGAAATGTTGGAGCAAGCCTGCCGCCAACACAATCCCGGGCTGGTCTACCTGAATCCGACCTTGCACAACCCGACCGCCATCACCATGCCGGCACAGCGGCGCGAAGCGCTGGCCGCCATCGCGACGCGCTGCAACGTGCGCATCGTCGAGGACGATCCGTACTGGCGCCTGGCCGATGGCGCGCCGCCGCCGATCGCCGCGTTCGCTCCGCAGCAGACGATTTATATCTCGACCCTGTCGAAATGCCTGACGCCGGGCTTGCGGGTCGCCTTCGTGCTCGTGCGCGACCCGCAGGAACGCGAGCGTCTGCTGGCCGCGCTGCGCTCGTTTGCGCTGATGGTCGCGCCGCTGACGGCTGCGCTGGCCACCCAGTGGATCCTCGACGGTTCGGCCGACGGCTTGCTGGAAGGTATCCGCAAGGAGGCGCGCCTGCGCCAGCGGATGGCGCACGATATCCTGGCGGGCCACTATGCCGGCGCCGGCGACGGCCTGCACGTCTGGCTCGCACTGCCGGCATACTGGCGCTCCGCGCAACTGGCGCGCGCAGCCGAGAGCGAGGGCATCGCCGTCACGCCGGCAGAGGCATTCGCCACCGGCAGCGAATCGGTGAATGCGATCCGGATTTCCCTGGGCAGTATCCGGGACCGTGCCAGCCTGCAGGCGGGGCTGCAACGGCTGTCGCATCTGCTTGCGCGGCGGCCGGAGCCGTTCGGCGCTGCCGTGGTCTGACTGAACCGGATCGGGGCGGGCCTGTCCTGTCGGCGGCGCTCAGTCTCCGCCGCCGCCGCAGCCACTGCCGCAACTGCTGCCGCAGCTGCTGCCCCCATCGCCGCCGCCACTGTCGCCCGCGCTGCCGCCGTCGCCGTCACCGCAAGCGCGGCCGCTCGCATCGCCGCCAAGGAAGGCCAGGCTGACGCCATCCATCGGCGAAGCGCCGCTGTTGTCGGCCATGCGCGGGCGCCCGGACTGCGAAGCGCGCAGGGGCGCGTGGAGCAAGCCGGCGCGGTACAGCACCTCGCTGGACAGTTCGCGGTGCGGTAGCGCCCGGCCCAGCCGCCGTCCGCGCGGGCCGAGGCCGGCGTACACGATCCGGCCGCTGCGCTGCCAGTACCCGTGGCCGCCGGGCATGCGCAGGCGGGCGTCCAGCCGGAACAGCGCCGGCAGGTACGATCCTTTCCATGTGATACCTTCGCGCCGACGGCAGAATCGGTAGCTGTTGAACAGCGCCCCGGCAGCCAGGCCGGCGCGTTCGACGTGCGGTACCGCGGCGCCGAAGTGCGCGCTGCAGAAGCACGCCAGCCCGGCCGGATCCCAGCGCAACCAGGCATGCCACACCGAGTCGGCCGCCTCGGAGGGCAGGGCGCAGGGCAGGCCGCTGCGGTTCACCACGTCGAAGAACTGCAGCAGGCCCTCGGCCGCGCGGACGAAAAAAAAGGCATCCGTCCGGATGCCCTGATATTCCTGCGGTGCGCTGCGGCGCCAGTATGCCTCCAACCCCGGCGGCAGCGCCGCGAGTGCCTCCCGGCAGGAAGAATTGCGCAGATGCCGTGCGGCGCGCCACTGATGAAACCACCCCATATTGCCCCCCTGTTTGTTGTTGTAGGCAGCGTCAGATTAGGGGAAGTTTATGACGGTTCGATGACATCGCACCCGTCGCCGGTCAAGGCCGGACCACGGGTGCAGCGCAATCGCAACGCCCGCGCTTACTTCAGCGCCGAGTAGATCGCCTCCAGCCGGTCCCTGGTACCCGGGATGCGCTCCAGGCGCGGATAGCGCAGGCCGCCGCGGTAGTCGAGCGACACCGTGCGCAGCACGTTGCCTTTCTTGACCAGCAGCTGGATCGGCTTGCCGTCCTTGGCTTCCTTGATCGCGTTCTTCAGCACTTCCGGCTTGTACACGCGGTTGTTGACGGCGACGATCGACGAGTTCGCGGCCAGGCCGGCGCGGAAGCCGATGCCGTCCCAGATCACGTTGCGGATCGCGCCTTCCGCGCTCACGGTGAAGCCGAGCGAGTAGCTCAGGTCGGTGACCTTGTTGCGGTCGTCGGCGCCCTTGATCAGGTCGGTCGGGGTGTCGGTGTAGACCAGCTTCCAGCCGGCGCGCGCCAGGCCGTCCAGCGGGGCGCCGGGGCCGTGGCCATCCAGCTTGGAACGCAGGAACGATGCCCAGTCGTAGGGCTGGATCCTGTTCAGCGTCGCGACCACGTCCTCGAAGGTGTAGAAGGCCGGCAGGTGGCTGCCGTCGTTGATGCTGTAGAAGGCGTGTGCGAAGTCGTTCAGCGAGCGCTTGTCGCCGGACATCTCGCGCAGGCGGGTGTCGACGTCGAGCCAGATCAGCTGGCCTTCCGAATAGTAGTCTTCGCTGCGCTGCCAGTTGGCCCAGCCGAGCGGGCGGCGCGCGTTCATGATCGGGTCGTTGACGGTGTCCTGCATCGCGCGCCAGTTGCGGCCGGCGACGCTGTCGTAGCGCGCCGCGGTGGCGGCCAGCGCGTCGCGGGCACCGGCCATCGAGACCAGGCCGGAACGCGCGGCCAGCACGTTGCCCCAGTACTGGGTCTGGCCTTCGTACACCCACAGCAGTTCGTTCTGCAGCGGGGTGTTGAAGTTGGGGACGTTCTGGCCGGCCGGACGGCGGAACTTGCCGTCCCACGAGTGGGTGTACTCGTGCGGCAGCAGGTCGCGCCCGGCTTCGCTCTTGGCCCAGTCGGTGAAGTAGCCCGGCTTGACGCCGTTCTCGCTCGACTGGTGGTGCTCGCGGCCGATGCCGCCGAATTCGTCGGACAGCGACAGCAGGAAGTCGTAGTGGTCGTAGTGGTGCGAGCCGTACAGCTTGTATGCCTGCTGCACCAGCTTGCGGTGGGCGGCGATCTGTTCCGGCTTGGCTTCCAGGCTTTCCGGGGTGTCGGCGAACACGTTCAGGCGCACCGGCACCTTGCCGCCCGGGTCGAGGTCGAACTGCTTGTAGTAGCGGCCGGCGAACAGCGGCGAGTCGACCAGGGTTTCCAGGTCGCTCGGCTTGAAGCGGATGTCGTCGCCCTGGCGTGCGTCGGTCTCGAGCGCGGTGGCGTACTGCCAGCCGCTAGGGAGTTTCAGATTCGCCTGCACGGTCACGCCGCGCGCGACGTAGCCGGCCGGGTACAGCGTGGTCGACACCCACTGCACGCCGAGGATGTCGTCGGTCATGGTGTTGCGGCCCTGGGTGGCGTCCAGCGGCGACAGGTACTGGTACTCGGCTTCCAGTGTCGTGGCACCTTCCGGCACGGTCACGTGGAAGGCGAACACCTGCACCGGATCGCGGGTCCACTCCACCGGCTTGCCGTTCGCCGTGAACTTCAGGCCGGCCAGCTGGGTGATCGGGCCGTTCGGGCCGTGGTTGGCCGGCAGCCACTGCGGATACAGCAGGGTCAGCGGGCCCGGCTTGACCGGGATCGACATGCGCATGCGGAAGATCTGCTGCGTCAGATTGGTCGCGTCGACGTTCAGCACGATGGTGCCGGGATAGGTCGGATTGACGGGTGCCGGAACGGAGGGCAACTGAGCAGCGGGCAACTGAGCGGCGTGGACAGCCGGGAAGGCCAGCGCCAGCGCGAGGGCGAGGGCGGATGCGGAACGTGAGAGGGTCGCGGTCATGTCGGGAACGAACGGGTGGAGTGGCACAAACGAACGAGTGTAGCACGGGCGACAAGGCAAAATTTCAAGGGGCAACGATGCAAATAAAATTCGAAATGCATACTTAAAATCCGTATTTCGTATGCCTTGAAAAGCGTATTGCGGGACATAGATTGGTTCCATCGGATGCTCACGATGAGGTCCGACAACTTTATCGCTTGAACTTTAAAAGGATATCTACCATGCGTACTTTTGATCTGACTCCCCTGTACCGTTCCGCTATCGGCTTCGACCGTCTGGTGAACCTGCTCGAGCAGCGCGCTGAAGCCGCGCCGAGCTACCCGCCGTACAACGTCGAACTGGTCAGCGAAGACAAATACCGTATCGTGATGGCGCTCGCCGGCTTCAGCCGCAACGAGATCGATATCGTCTCCGAACGCGACACCCTGCACGTCACCGGACGCAAGCAGAAAGACGATGTGCAGCGCACCTTCCTGCACCGTGGTATCGCTTCGCGTGACTTCGAACAGCGCTTCCAGCTGGCCAACCACGTGAAGGTCGTCAGCGCCGCGTTCGACAACGGCATGCTGACCATCGAACTGGTCCGCGAAGTGCCGGAAGCGCTCAAGCCGCGCAAGATCGCGATTGCCGACGCACTCGGCAACACCGACAACGTGCAAGTGCTGGAGCAGCCGCAACAGCGGGCCGCGTAATCGCCGATAGATAACAGTAGTCCAGTAGTCCAGTAGTCAGAAAGAGGCGCTCCGGCGCCTCTTTTCACGTCTACCGCCCGCGTTTTGGGTAGGGTGGGCTCTCCGAGCCCACGCGAAAGCCGGCGTCATGCAAACATCCGCGTGGGCTCA